>FSSH01000103.1_pt1 | contig 180612 bp, 183 predicted proteins | sample 1166101 | NCBI WGS metagenome assembly FSSH01 (sample SAMEA32972668, study PRJEB13176) | freshwater metagenome | biome: Drinking water system; feature: Biomass in drinking water that filtered by 0.45 um membrane; material: drinking water | place: USA | collected 2012-12-20 | depth 0 m
GCGCAGCGAAGCAATCCAGCTTCACGACTTGCGGCACACTGGATTGCTTCGCTCCGCTCGCAATGACGATTCAGATTTTACGCAGGCCGCTCTAGCCCATCAGCAAGCGGGGCCCATCAGCCAGCGGGTTGCTGCACCGTGATCGGCAGCACCGTGACGGGGTTGGCTGGCGTGGTGAACGGGATCACCAGGGCATAAATGCCCAGCCCCAGCATCGTGAAGAGCGAAATCAGCGTGCCGCCGAAACGGCCGGGCATCCAGCCGTCCATCCCAATGCCGTGGCCCACCCGACCGAGCAGGTACAGGCCGGTCACCGCCCACAACCAGGTTGTCGTGCCCTGGCTGAGTTCAATTGCGCCGATCAGGACAAGGACGATCGGCGTATATTCGATGAAATTGGCCTGCGCCCGCATCCGCGACATCAGCGCCATGTCGCCGCCGTCGCCGATGCTCACCTTGGCCGCGCGGCGAACATTGCCGACGCGCATCGACAGCCAGAAATTGATGATGGCCGCGCCACCGGCGGCAACAAGCGTGATCGGAAGGGCGCTGGACATCGTGATTCCTCTGGTTGACAGGTCTTGCCGCGTCTCTTGGCAGTCTCGCCACCGCCTGACAATGCGCGCGCTGGTCCGCCTGCCGTTCGGTACGCTTGCAAGCGTCTGCAAATTCGCTATAGCGCCACGCTTCGCGATGCGTCTGGCCGCTGGTGGCTTCTGCGGCTTATTGGCCGTTGGATTGTACACCAATTGCCCGGTTTGTCGCCTTCGTTCACGATTTTCACAGCTTAAGGTGCCGAAATGGCCGTCCCCAAAAGAAAGACTTCACCGTCCAAGCGCGGCATGCGCCGCAGCCACGACTCGCTGGCCGTAGAGGCGTATCAGGAATGCCCCAATTGTGGCGAACTGAAGCGCCCGCACATCATGTGCGGTTCTTGCGGCCATTATAATGGCCGTGAGATCCTGTCGGTCGAAAGCTGACTTAAGCATTAATCGGGGATCGCCAGCACGTGCCGATCAGTTCTTACATTGCCATCGACGCGATGGGTGGCGATGAAGGTCTATCGGTCATGCTGGCAGGCGTCGCGCTTGCGCGGCAGCGTTTCGATTCGCTCCGGTTTCTGCTGGTGGGCGACGAAGCGGCGATTGCCCCTGCGTTGAAAAGCTATCCGGCATTGGCGCAGTGCACCGAAATTGTGCATGCCCCCGATCTGATTACCGCCAGCGAAAAGCCAAGCCAGGCGCTGCGGCGCGCCAAGACGACGTCTATGGGCATGGCGATTGATATGGTGAAGCAGGGCCGCGCTGGCGTGGCTGTGTCAGCTGGCAATACCGGCGCGCTGATGGCGATTGCCAAGATTGCGCTGCGCACGTTGCCGGGGATTGATCGTCCAGCATTGGCGGCGCTCATGCCCACGCTGGGCAAAAATGATGTCGTGATGCTCGATCTGGGGGCGAACACCGAATGCGATGCGCGCAATCTGGTGCAGTTTGCCGTGATGGGCGCGGCCTATGCCCGCACCACGCTTGATCTGGCCGCGCCGCGAGTCGCCCTGCTCAACATCGGCACCGAAGCGCTGAAGGGTACAGACAGCATTCGCGATGCCGCTGCCATGCTGAAAGCCGCCACCCACCTGCCGATGGTGTTTTCAGGCTTTGTCGAAGGCAACCAGCTATCGCACGGCAATGTCGATGTGATCGTTTGTGACGGCTTTACCGGTAATATCGCCCTGAAAACGGCGGAAGGCACCGCCAAGTTTGTCGGCGACCTGCTCAAGCGCGCCTTTCGCAGTTCGATTCGGTCAAAGTTCGGCTTTCTGATTTCGCGGCCCGCCACCAAGCTGCTGCGCGATCACCTTGATCCCAACAACCATAATGGCGGCGTGTTTTTGGGCCTGAACGGGCTGGTGGTGAAAAGCCATGGCGGCGCCAATGCGATTGGTGTCGCGCACGCGATTGAGGTTGCCGCCAAAATGCTGCGTGATGATCTTACCCGCCGAATCAGCGACGATCTCAGCAATTTTGAAGCACAGGCCGCGTGATCCGTTCAGTCATCACGGGGACAGGATCGGCGCTGCCCGTGCGCCGGGTGTCAAACGCTGAACTGGCAGAAACGGTGGACACGACCGATGACTGGATCGTCGAGCGCACCGGCATCCGCTTTCGCCATCTCGCCGGCGATGGCGAGACGACGGCGACCCTCGCCACCGGTGCAGCACGCGCGGCGCTGGCCGCTGCTGGACTGGATGCAAGCGCCATCGACCTGATCGTGCTGGCCACCGCCACGCCCGACCAGACATTTCCGGCCACCGCCACCAAGGTGCAAGCGGCGCTGGGCATACATGATTGCGTCGCGTTTGACGTGGCGGCGGTATGCTCGGGTTTTCTATATGCGCTGCATGTTGCCGACAGCCTGATCCGCACGGGTGCTGCCCGGCGTGCCCTGGTGATCGGCGCTGAAACCTTCAGCCGCATTCTTGATTGGGAAGATCGCACCACCTGCGTGCTGTTCGGTGACGGCGCGGGTGCGATTGTGCTGGAGGGGCAGGAGGGCGGCGATCGCGGCATTTTGTATAGCCGCCTGCACGCCGATGGCCGGCATAACGAACTCCTCTATGTCGATGGTGGTCCGTCGACGACCGGCACGGTCGGCAAGCTGCGGATGAAGGGGCGGGAGGTGTTTCGCCACGCGGTCGTCAATCTGGCGGCGGTGATGGAAGAAGTGCTGGCCAGCGCGAATCTGACGCCCGGTGATGTCGACTGGGTGGTCCCGCACCAGGCCAATGCCCGCATTCTGGACGCGACCGCGCGCAAGCTGGGGCTGCCTGGCGAAAAGGTGATCATGACGGTTGATCAGCACGCCAATACATCGGCAGCATCGGTGCCGCTGGCGCTTGATGTCGCGGTGCGTGACGGGCGGATACAGCGCGGCGACCTGTTGGTGCTTGAGGCGATGGGCGGCGGCTTTACTTGGGGCGCAGCGCTGGTTCGCTTCTAGCGATTGATTCCGGGGCCGGATTTGGGCGGTGGCTTTCCTGATTCTGTTTTGGAGCGTAACTTTTTCGTTACAATCTGCTTTTCATCGCTAGATTGCGTGTGATAGGCAAAAAAAAAGCCAAGCAAACGGGGGGAATCGGCGCATGGCAATTGCGGGAACGTTGACACGGGCAGATCTGGCAGATGCATTACATCGTGATGTAGGGCTGTCGCGGATGGATTCCGCCAAGCTGGTTGAGCAGATTCTTGGGCACATGTGCGATGCGCTGGCACAAGGCGAGAACGTCAAGATTTCCGGCTTCGGAACATTTGTATTGCGCAACAAGGGGGAGCGGGTTGGCCGCAACCCCAAAACCGGTGTTGAAGTGCCCATCGCGCCGCGCCGCGTGCTCACTTTTCGGGCGAGCCAGATGATGCGTGAACGCATTGTCGAGGCGAACTGAACTCCCCTGTGGCAGCGCCGCTTGAAAAGGCGGCCGGGGCCTTCCGAACGATTGGCGAGTTGTCGCAAGAACTCGGCATTCCCCGGCATATTCTGCGATATTGGGAAACCCGGTTTCCGCAACTGCGTCCACTCCAGCGGGCCGGTAAGCGACGCTATTACCGGCCTGATGATGTTGCGCTCGTCCGGCGGATTAACACGCTGCTCAATCTTGAAGGCTATACGATTCGCGGCGTCCACACGCTACTCGCCGCTGAGCGAAAGCAACCGACAGCACCCGTAAACGCAGCGGCGGTAAAGGCGGTGCGCGACATGCTGGTGGACGCGCTGGAACGCGACACGGCGTAAGTGGCCGACTGCTTCAGAACCGCCGACGCTGTTCGATCGCGGTGGTGCCAGCGGGCAGCAATATCTCCGTCCCGTCATGCCCGATCACCAGCGGCCCTTTGAACCGCGCGCGCGCATCGCCCAGAAATGGCCCCTCCAGGATCGAATAGGGTAGCGGCGGCACGATGTGGGTGAGCAGCAGCATTTTTACGCCCGCCCGCTGGGCAATGTCAGCTGCTGCCTGCGGGGTGGTGTGGTAGCTGGGGATGTCGTGGAAAATCCGGCCCAGATTGGTGCGGCCAGCCCGTTTTGCCGCTGCCTGCTGAAGGGCAACCAGTCGTTGCGACAGTGCTTCATGCACCAGCACATCGGCACCCTTGGCGGCACGCTCAACTGATGGCGCAGGCTTGGTGTCGCCGCTCACCACGATGCGGCGTCCCTTATAGGCAAAGATATAGCCATAGGCCGGCTCAACCGGCGCATGATCGACCCGGAACGCGAAAACCTGAAGGCCGTTTTTGGCAAAGATCAGCCGTGGATCGCCATTGGCCGGGGTGTCCTGCGGGAACGCCTGCATGCCAAAGGCGGCTGGTTGCATCACTTGAGTGCCGTGGTGCGCGATGCGGTAACCGCGATCAGGACCATAGGCGGTGTTGAATCCGCCAACAACGGTTTCCACCCCCAGCGGGCCATAGACGGGCAGCGGCAATGGCGACCCGCTGGTGCCCCAATGCTGCAGCATCAGCGCGCCCAGCGAATCGATATGATCAGAATGAAAATGGGTAAGGAACACCGCCTCCACCCGGCCCGCGCCATAGCCCATCCGGCTCAGATTGCGCACCCCGCCCTCGCCACTATCGACTAGATACACATGCCGACCCGCGGTGATGACGGTGCATGGCCCGGCGCGGTCCGGTGATGGCATTGGTGATCCGGCGCCGCATAGCGCGACACCCAGCCCATCGGGCCGCCCGGCAAACGGATCGGTGGCCAGCACCTGCTTCATGCCGCGTTCAAACAGCGCCAGCGCGATCCTGTCGCGCATCAGATAGGCCCCGCCCGCGATAATCCCCAGCAGCAGCGCGGCGATGCCGATAATCCGTTTCATGCCATTTTCCGATCAATTGCGCTTAGCCCCAGCGCGTCGCGAAGGTCGTCCTCAACCCGCCACAGCCGGTCTTGTCCCCACCAGCCGGGGCGATCATCCACCTGGAATGATGGGACGCCCCACAGCCCCAGTGCGAACAGATCGGTACGGTTGGCCTCTGCAACGGTTTGCCACGACGGATCGGCAAGCGCGGCATGGACTGCCGCAGCGTCGATACCCACGCGTGCGGCGACGGGCAGCAGCCCGGCATCACTGGTCATATCAATCCCATCGGCAAAGGCTGCGCGCAGGAAGGATTGCGCAAAAGCAAGGCCGCTTGCGTGACCGGTGTCGGGGCCATTCTCCCGGTTGATCGCATGGTGCAGCACCGCCAGCCCGCGCTCCACGCCCAGCCCCACCGGATCGACGATTTTGCCAAACCCAATCCCGGCCCGCGCCGCCTCGCGCTTGGTATCGCGCGTAATGTACATCCGTTTTGCGCCCGGCACCGGCAATCCGCGCATCACCATGGGCAGCACGAATTTCAGGCGAAGGTTTGCGCCATAGGCGTCCGCAAGCGCGCCAATCCGCTCAGCGGCAACCAGCGTATAGGGCGACCGGAATGACAGGTAGAAATCGATCCGGGGCTGGGTTGCGCGCGTTTCAGGCGCGGGCAGGGCGCGCAGATCAAGGATTGGGCAGATGGCGGCACCGGTCGCCCCATCTTCTGCGCGCAATCGCGCTTCGAGGTAATGGAGCCGGTCGACACCCCAATAAAACTCACCTTCAAAATGCGTGGTGGCACCCAGATAATGGCCCAGCTTCTGGCGGGTCGCAGCCCCTGCATTGACCAAAGCTGCCGTCGAAGTTTCGTTGAGCGACCCATGTTGCTGCGCCACCGCATCCAGCGCGGCATCGGCATTATCGGCCAGGCAGGCGCGTGCTATCGCGATCAGCGCGTCGACCGGGCGATCATTCCCCAGCGCTGCACCGGCAATCGCCTGCGCCCGCGCGATTTGCGCCGGGTTGGGATGGCCGCTGCCCATCGGCTCCAGCCCCAATGTGGTGGCAAGCATCCGCGCATCACGGCGACCATAATCTTCAAGCCGGTCAATCTCTGGCGCGGCAGCGGCATCGGGCGCGGGCACCAGATGAAGCCGCAGCGTCAGCCCGTGATGCTCGGCCAGCGCCGCCAGAAACGGCAACGCCACTGGCCCATAGGGATCATCGATCTGGAAAAAGAAATCCGCCGTCATCGCCCCGCCCCTCATCCGTCGCGCCAGCCGGTGCCGCGCCCGCTGCCCATCGCGCAGCGCGTCGCTTGTCAATGCGGTGGTCACCAGGCGGCGAATGGCGCTCATCGATAATCCATAGCTTATAGCACGGGTTGTGACAAAAGAAGAATTTCTGTGGCGGTTTAGCGAGACTTTAAGTGCCACAGCTCGTAGCTAACAATTAGCATTGGCCATGCCGATTCAGGCGCGTTGAGCCGGTGCTGGACGCTGTATCACCGATTGCTTATGCCATGGGCAGAATTGATATGAAACCACCACCATCCCTGATCAGCCGTCGCCAACCCCAGCCCCTGCCTGATCAGGCGCTGGACGGTCGCCATTTGCGCAGCCGCACGACGCGCGCCAAGATTGTCAGCGCCTTGCTGACATTGGTGCGCGAAGGCGATGTTGCGCCCGGTGCTGCGCGCGTTGCCGAGGTGGCGGGCGTTGGCCTGCGCACGGTGTTTCGCCACTTTGACGAAATGGAATCGCTGTACCGCGAAATGGCAGAGGTGATTGAGGCACAGGTGATGCCGATCATGCTCAAACCGTTTGAGGCGACGGGCTGGCGAGACCGGGTTCGCGAAATGGCGGATCGGCGGATTGGCATTTACGAAACGATCATGCCGTATCGCATCTCGTCCAGCATCAAACGCTTCCAGTCCGAATTTTTGATGCAGGGCTATCACAAGCAGCTCCAGCTCGAACGCACATCGCTCCACGCTATTCTACCGGCATCGGTGATCGCGGATGCACCTGTCGCCAGTGCAATCGAGGTGACGATTAGCTTTCAGTGCTGGCGCCGCCTGCGGCATGATCAGGGGCTGGTAATCGACGATGCGCGCGCGGTGATCCACCGGCTGCTGGAGGCGATGCTGGCGAGCATCACCGATTAGCCGAATATCCGGGCCACGCGCCGCATTGAGCACCAATAGACATCGTTGCTCCACCCTATCGATGGAAACACCACGCCCTGCGTGATTCCGCCAATCCGGACGCGGCCCGTTTCGGCACCCGTTTCGATATCAAGGAACACCACTTCCTCGCCGCCACGGCGATAATCATTGGTGATAATCTGGCCTGATCGGGCGAGCAGGATCATATGACTGGCACAGCCAATCCCGCTCTTGCGCCAGCGTTCAGTCAGCGCGCGCGTTGCCGGATCAAAGTTCCAGGCCTGCATGACGCGATTGGCAGAATCGAAACCGATAACGATGCCCCGATCGGAATCGATTAGCGGTGGATTGGTGATGCTGCCGCCATTTAGACCGCTGATGGTGATCGCATCATGATCGTCAGCGTTATCAAGCGCGACCCGGATCAGTCGATTGGGGGTCTGCACGACGCCCCGCCCGATCATGCTGGTCTGATAGCGGTGCCGCCCATTGTCCATGAACCAGGCTTGGCCAAGTGCCAGCACCACATCCCAACCATAGCTTTGTGTCGTTGTGCCGACATAATCATGACACCAGTCATCATCGCGAACCAGCGTGTCGCGCGCCCAGTGATAGCGGAAGATTGAGCGCACCCCCACGACATATACCGTCGTGCCAACCGCGCTCAACCGGGCGATTGATGGTTCGGGGCAATCAATCGTGGCAATGATCGACAGGGTATCAGGGTCGATCACCAGCAACCGCGCGGGCACGCTGTCCGACAGGTTCTTGGTCACGATCATGCCATTAGCGAGGATGACGAAGCTGTTGTGCGGTAGGTTGATCGGCAGGCGAAGCGATGCCATCAGCCGACATTGACGATCGAGCCGGTGCGCGTATCGGCCATAAACAACGTACAGATCGCCATTGGCGTGGATCGCCATGCCACCCGGCCACATTGGTCCGCCTGCCAATCGGGGTGATCGCGCAATCGGTGCCAGCGTTTCCGGATCGATCCGTTCAACACGCGCGCTGGTTGGCAGTTTCAGGTTTGATCGAAGCACCGAATGAGTGAGCAGGAAAACCTCCCCCGGCGCGCCCAGCACGGTCATCGTTGACATCAGCGTTCGCCGTGTGGTGGCGCGCAACCGATCGCTCATCACCATTTCAGCACCGTGGCGCGCGGTTTGTCGGCGATCGGGGGTGCCATCTTCCCCCGGCCAGGGACTATCGAAATAGCCGGTCATGGTGTCGCGCCCAATCGTGTGGTTGGATCGTCAGACGAGCAGCATCAGGATCGGTAGCACCGTGCCCAGCGCCAGCATGATCTGTGCGGTGCGGCGCACCTGTTTGTTGCTGAGGGCAATCATGATGCCCAGCAGGGTCGACAGCATCAGCCCGATCGACATGAAGCCAACAAACACTTTCAGCGGCCAGGGCGAATGCGTGGGGGCGGCAGGGGTGGGCGCTGATGGTGCAGGCTTGCCATCGGCGGCACCGGCTGCGGCGGGCGGGCGCGGTTTGCGGGCTTTGGGGAAATCCTGTTTCTTGTGAATCGACGCGATGGTGGCGATCCATTTGGGCGGCGCGACGCCATTTTCGGTTTCATGAAAATCAAAGGTCTGCAGCGCGCCGCTGAACGCGAAAAACAAAATCGCGGGTGCAAACAACATCCCGCACCACAAGTGAAACTGCCGCAGGCGGCGAAGGGTGCGCGGGTGCATCGTACTTGCCTTTCGGGCGGGTTCGGTGACAGCTTCATACCTGTGCGCCGCGCTATGCGCTATCCAGCTTATCGGCTGAATGCGCCTTTGCGGTACAACATCGTGATGGATACCCGGCGATTGCGCGGATCTGCCGGATTTGACGCGATCATCGGCTCGCGGTCAGCCACGCCTTCGATCCGTTCAAAGCGGCTATCGGGCAGGCCTTCTTCTGACAGGCGGCGTCGGGTCGCTTCGGCGCGACTGCTGGACAGCAGCCAGTTGTTGATGCCGCCCGAATTTTTGAAGCCCAGGCTGTCGGTATGGCCGCGAATCATAATCGCATTGTCCATCGTTTTCAGCGACTGGGCGATGGCGCCGATCAGCCGGTCGGCTTCGGGTTCCAGCTGTGTGGTGCCCAGGCCAAACATCGAATAATCGGCATTGTCGACCAGATCGATGCGCAAACCTTCACGCGTCGGCACGAATCTGACGTGCGTCGCCAATTTTTGCAACTTGACGCTGACGGCCATGGCCTTGCTGACCTGCGCCTTGATCTTTTCAAAATTCCGGCGGTCTTCAGCGGCAATGCGCCTGTCTTTCAACGTGCCCTTTTCGCCGGTGCCAACCTGGGTGCCGCCCGATGCCTCGGCAGGGACGGTGAGCGAGAAGGTGCCGGTTTGAGAGGCCTTGTGCGGATAGTTTTCCAGATCGTTCAGCGACGAACCGCCGAACAGCCCGTTAGAGCCTGCGCTGTTCTGTTTGAAATCGATCAGCGTCGGCGCGAAATAATCGGCCAGCGCCTTGCGCTTCTTTTCTGATGTCGCGCCCAGCAGCCACATCAGGAGGAAGAACGCCATCATCGCCGTCACGAAATCGGCATAGGCGACTTTCCAGGCGCCGCCGTGATGGCCGCCATGCCCCTCGATATAGATTTTCTTGACGATCACCCGGGGCGGCTGGTTCGTGCCGTGCGGTGCGCGCGCGGCCATTATTCCTGCCCACCCACTGGATCATGCGATGATGCGATCACCGGCCGCGCAGCCCGTCAAACACCTCGGCAAAGCCGGGCTGGTTGTTGTGGGCAATCCCCGAACGCGCCGCTTCGATGACGAGCGGCTGCGGGTGACCGTGCAGCGATGCGATGATGATCTGCTTTACGGTGTGATAAATCGCGGCATCGGCATCGATCACCTGTTGCAAGCGGCCCGCCAGCGGCGCGACGAGACCGTATGCCAGCAACACGCCCATGAACGTGCCGACCAACGCCGAACCGATCATGGCACCCAGAATGGCAGGCGGTTTATCAATGGCGCCCATGGTCTTCACCACGCCCAGCACGGCCGCGACAATGCCCAAAGCGGGCAGGGCGTCGGCCAGGCCCTGCAGCGTGGTTTGCGGACCCTGCACTTCGTGGTGATGGGTTTTGATTGTGTTATCCATCACCTCTTCCACCGCATGCACATCAAGCGTGCCGGAAGAAACGACGACCAGGCGTAGCGTATCGGCGATTAGCGCGATCAGGGTGTGATCGGCCAGCAGCCGGGGATATTCGCTGAAAATGGCGCTGGACGAGGGATCTTCGACGTGCGGTTCAAGCGCAATCGGCCCTTCGGTGCGCAGCATTTTCATCAATTTGGAAACTAGGAAGATCGTGTCGAGGTAATCCTGCTTTTTATAGCGCGGCCCCTTGAACACCTTGGCCAGCCCGCCGCCAATCGCCTTCAGCTCCTTCATCGAATTGCCGATGACAAGCGCGCCGAGCGCGGCACCGCCGATGATGAGCATTTCGTGCGGAATTGCTTCCATCACGGGTCCAAGCGCGCCGCCGGTGATGGCAAAGCCGCCAAACACCATCACTATCAGGATGACAAAGCCGATAATCGGAAACATGAACTCAGCCGCCTCCGGACGTTTGGCCCTCCCCGGAAATGGGGGTTTCGACCATGAAACCCCTTATTCACCAAACTTCGTCGCTAATCCGTTAACCAAACCGCCAAATCAGCGCAGATAATCGAATAATGACAGCGAACTTAGTCGGCTCAGGCTCGCCTGGGTCGCCTGCAGGATCGTCGTGGTCTTTTGCAGCTCGATAATGGCGCTGGTCAGATCGGTATCCTCAATGCCCGAGCGTTCGGCTTCGCGGGTGAGCGCGGTTGAATCGAGCCGGGCCGATTCAAGATCAAGCCGGGCACCGCGCGCGCCAATGGAGCCGCGTGCGCTGCTTACCTGTTCAAGCGAGGCCTTCACCCCGTCAAGCGCGGTGCCTGCAACGGCACTAACGCTACCCCCTGCGGCCAGCGCATCGGCAAGGCCGGTAAGAACTGCAAAAATATCTGCTGCCCCGGCACTGGCGGGCAGGCCGCCAAAGATGCGTTCGGCTGATTCGCTGGGTTGCACATCGGTGCCGTCCCCCACCGGAATCGCGACCGGATCGCCGGTGCCAGCAAAGCTGACCACGCCTGTGGCATCGCGCGTAACGGCGGTATCGCCATCAGCGGCGCCGAACAGCGGACCGCCCCGTGCATCCTTGCTGTTCGCAAGTGAGACGAGATCGTCAACGATGCCGCGCAACTGGGCCGCAATGACCGCCTTGTTGGCATTCGACAGCGTGCCGCTGCTCGCCTGGACCGTCAGCTCCTGAGCTTTTTGCAACTGGCTGGTCACCGAATCGAGCGCCGTGTCCGCCTGCGTCAAAACGGTGCGCGCCAGATCAATATTCTTGCCCCAGGCGACATCATCCGCACCGGCGCGCGTAATCACCTGCAACCGCTTATACCCGACGGCATCGTCGGAAGGCGCGGCGAGCTTTTTGCCCGATGATATCTGTTCCTGCAGCGTCTGGTTACGCCCGTTCAGGCTGTTCAGCTGGGCGGCTGACCGATCAAAGAACAGGTTGGTGCCAATTATCGTCATGATCAGCCTCAGCGGATATCGAGGATGGACTGGAAGGTTTCGCGCGCCACCTGAATCACCCGGCTGGAAGCCTGATACGCTTGCTGGAAGCGCAGCAGATCGACCGCCTCGCTATCCAGATTGACGCCGATCAACTGGTCGCGCGCGGTGATTGCCCCCTCGCGGATCGCATTCTGCGCGTCGGACACGGTATGGCGCTGGCTCAGTGCGGTCGCGTTGTTTGCCACCAGCCCGGCGGCATCTGCCTCAAATGCGCCCGATGTCCGCAGCGCCTGAAGTGTTGTCAGATTCGCGTTGTCGCGTGGCCCGCCGCCCACCGCCGCGGCGGCAATGCCGCGTCCGCTGGATAGCGCCAGGCTAATGTCGGTTGGTGCAGCGCCGACGGCGAACAACGGCGCGCCAGGATTGCCGTCCAGATCACGCCCCCCGGCCTGCACGGCGTTAACCCCGTCAACGAAATCGGTGGCGATCCGGTTCAGCTCGGTACGGGCAGCACCAATGCGCTGGCCGCCCTCTGCAATACCGGCAAGCGCCCCGCCATTGGGGCTAAGGCTGGATGCGGCACCGTTCAGGAACACGGCAAAGGATACATTGCCCGATGGCGCGCGGACATAGGTAACCGATCCGACATCGCCGCCGGTGGTGACAAAGCCCGGCCCGGTGGCCCCGCCCAGCGACACGCTGGCCCGGCCCGACGAATCGAAGCTGACGCCCACATCGCTGAGCGCGCTGAGCTGTTCGAGCACCTGATCGCGCTGATCGAGCAACTGCGCCTTGGCGGTTGAATTGGGTGTTGCGCTGCCCAGCCCCTTGTTGATCTTGGCAAGCGCGTTGCCCAGCGTTTCCAGCGACGACACCGCCGCTTCGGCGGTGCTGTCGAGGTCTGCCGTTATCTGATCAAGCGAGCGCGCCGTGGCAGCAAAGGCATTGCCGACACTTGTGCTGGATTCAAGAAAGGCTGCACGCGGCGTGCTGGCGGTGGGATCTGCCGCGACGGATTTTGCAGCGTTGAAAAAACTGGTGAGCCGATCGTTGAGCTGATTGCCGGACAGCGCGCTTTCGATGCCGGTCAGCCAGACGATGCTCGTTTCGGTGCGGGCCAAATCAGCCCCCGATGCGCGCACCGCGGTTGAGCGGATTTCATCAGCGGCGCGGTTGATGCCGAACACGGCAACGCCGTTGCCGCTTGCAACATTGCTATTTGAATAGCGACCGCTCGATGCGCTGACCTCAGTCAGCGTGGCAGTGCGCCGGGCATAGCCGGGCGTGGCCGCATTGGCGATGTTGTCAGACGTGGTGGTCAGCGCCGATTGATAGGCACGCACGCCGCTCGCGCCGATGGAGAGCAGGTCGCTCACGGCGTTTTACCAATCGCCGGGCCCTCAGCTACGGCAGGGGCAGGGGCAGCGGCAGGGGCCTGGAGCGCCTCCTGACTCTTTGCCAGAAAGTCGACCATCGCTTTGCCAATGCCAAGCGGCTTGGATTCGGCCATCACCACCGACAATTTCTGGTCCTGCATGTCGCGGAACGTGTCGATGGCCTTGGACGAGAAGAGCTCTTCGGCCAGATGGGTGTTGCGCATCGATTTCAGCATCATCTGCGTGAACACCGCCTCAAACTGCTTGCCGGCCTTTTCCAGATTGGCGCGCGACGCGAGCCTGCTGGTGTCGGTCGACACGTTCGGGGCGTTGATGCCGGTGGTCGGCAGCGCAGGGATGGCGGGAATGGCGGTCATGCGGGCATCACAGGATGATCAAGTCGGCTTTCAGCGCGCCGGCTTCTTTCAAGGCTTCAAGGATGGCGACCAGATCGGCAGGCGATGCGCCAATCGCGTTCATCGCCTTGACGACGTCGGACAGGCGCGGGCCGGGATCGAGCAGGAATATCGGCTTGGTTTCCTCGGCAATGCCGACGCCGCTTTTCTGTTCGACGGTGGTCTGGCCCTGGCTGAACGGCGCGGGTTGGCTGACCCGCTGGGATTCATCGACCCGCACCGTCAGCTTGCCCTGCGTTACCGCAGCAGGCCCCAGCCGGACGGCGGAGTTGATCACCACCGTGCCGGTGCGGGCGTTGACGATGACGCGGGCGGCGGGCTCGGCTGCCGTCACCGTCAGATTTTCGATCTGGCTCATCAGCGTGGCGCGCGAATCGGCACCCTCTGGGGCGCTGATCGCGATTGATACGCCGTCAATTGCCTGGGCACGGCCCGGCCCCAGCCGAGCGTTGACCGCAGCGGCGATGCTTTGTGCCGTGGTGAAATCGGAACGCGCAAGGTTGAAGGTGAGCAGCGGAGAGCTGGCAAAGCCGGTATCAACCGCGCGTTCAACCGTTGCCCCTTCAGGAATGCGACCCGTGGACGGCACGTTGACGACAATCTTTGAGCCATCTGCCCCTTCTGCGCCCAGCCCGCCGACGGCAAGATTACCCTGCGCCATGGCATAAACCTGGCCATCGGCACCGATCAGCGGTGTCAGGATCAGGCTGCCGCCGCGCAAGGACTTGGCCTTGCCAAGGGCGGCGACAGTGATGTCGATCCGCTGGCCAGGCTTGGCAAAGGCGGGCAATTCAGCGGTGATCAGCACAGCGGCTGAGTTTTTCAGCCCCGGATTGACGTTGGCTGGCAACTGCAATCCAAAACGGCTGGCAACGCTTTTCAGCGATTGCACCGTATATTCCAGATTATCGTCACCCGTCCCCGGCAAGCCGACAACAATGCCATACCCCGTCAACTGGTTGGTACGAATGCCCTGAAACGCCCCCAGATCCTTGACGCGGTCCGCCCAGGCCGGGGTTGCCACCAGCAGCGAGATCAAAAGGGTAAGGAAAAGGCGGATCATCGGGGTTCCCACTAAAACGGGCTGACGGCGGCAAAGAAGCGGCTGAACCAGCCCTGGCGACTGGCACGCGCGACATCGCCCTTGCCGGTATAGGCGATCTGTGCATCGGCGACGCGGGTGGAGAGGACGCGGTTGTCGGCATCAACATCCGCCCAGCGCACCAGCCCCTTGATCTGGACAAATTCGTCACCGCGATTGAGCGTAACGCGCTTGCCGCCCTGCACCATCATCGTGCCGTTGGGGAAAACTTCCGACACGGTCACGCTGACTTCGCCCGACAGCGAATTGGACTGATCGGCCTGGCCGGTGCCGTTAAAGCCGCGGTTGCCGGCTGCTTGCAGTGCGTTTGGCGGCACGAACGACAATGGCCCCACAGCGGGCGGGGTGATGCCCAGATCCGCCTTGCTGTCGAGCTTTGAGCTTGCCGATTTGCTTGCCAATGTGCGCTCAACCAACACGATCGTCAGCGGGTCACCCACCCGGCGCGCGCGCCAGCCTTCATAAAGCGGCGCATAGCCGGTCGAGACCTTGAAGATTGCGCCGTCTGCGGGCGGTGGCGGTGGCGGTGGCGGTGGCAGAGTCATCGAGAAATCGGTCTTGGGCGCTCCTTTGCCAAACAGGCGCGCGTCGGCAGCCGATGGCGCAAAGGCGGCGATCAGCACCGCGCCCGCCACCAGCCCGCTGGCAAATTTTACCAGCGCGTTGGATGCATAAAGCGCGGGATTAGATGTTCTGATTGACATATTGCAGCATTTCATTGGTGGCGGTGATCATCTTCGAATTCACTTCGTAGGCCCGTTGGGTTTCGATCATGTTAACCAATTCTTCGACCACGTTGACGTTCGACCCTTCCAGCATCCCCTGGCGAATATTGCCGCGCCCATCCTGCCCGGCGATGCCCAGATTCGCGGCGCCACTCGCGGCGGTTTCGGTCAGATAATTGTCGCCTGCCGCCTGCAGCCCGGCGCTGTTGGGGAAGTTGGCGACCTGGATCTGGCCGATCTGGCTCGGTTCGGTCTGGCCAGCGATGGTCGCAGAGACGGTGCCGTCGGTGCCAATCGTGATCGATGTCGCGCCTTCGGGCACCGTGATGCCCGGCTGGACGGTATAGCCTTCAGCGGTGACGAGCTGACCCTCTGCCGAGCGCGAGAAATTGCCGGCGCGCGTATAGCCCAGCGTACCGCCGGGTAGCGTCACCTGAAAATAGCCATCACCGTCGAGTGCCACGTCGAGCGAATTGCCGGTTGTCGCCAGCGACCCCTGCGTGTCGATACGCGCCGTGCCCTGAATGCGGACGCCGGTACCCAGATTAAGCCCGGTGGCGTATTTGGTTTCGGACGTGCTTGGCGCACCCGGTGCCGTAACCGTTTGATAGGCAAGCGTTTCAAACGCTGCACGATCACGTTTATAGCCCGTGGTGTTCACGTTGGCGAGGTTGTTTGAGATGACCCGCATGCGCATGTCCTGGGCATCAAGCCCGGTCCGTGCGATGTGCATTGCTGCGCTGCCCATGTCCTATTCCCCTGTTAAGACGGCAGGCGCATCAGGGATGCACCGCCTTCATCGAGTTCCTTGGCCGATTTGATCAAATTGGCCTGCACTTCGTAACTGCGCTGGTTTTCGATCATGTCGACCAGCGCTTCGGTAAGATTAACATTTGACCCCTCAAGCGAGCCGGAGACCAGTTTGGCGGTTGGATCGCCGGGCAATGCGCCGCCCCCGCGCACATGCAGCAGATTATCCTGCCCCTTGACCGTGTCTGATCCCTTCAGGCTCGCCAGCTTGATTGTGTCGACAATCACCGGCGGCGCGCCGCGTTCGGCGCCAAACGGCACGATTGCGACGCTGCCATCAGGGCCGATCGTCACGCTTTGCGCAGGCGGGACGGTGATCGGACCCCCCGATCCGATCACCGGGAAACCGTCACCAGTTTCCAGCACGCCTGATGCGGCAACCGAAAGGTCGCCGCGCCGGGTATAGGCTTCGCTGCCATCGGCGGCTTGCACCGCGATCCACGCATCGCCGGCCACCGCCACATCGAGCGGCTTGCCGGTAGAAAAAATTGCCCCCGGACGCCGGTCGACCTCGGTAATCTCGTCCGATGCCGGTTGGCGTGCGAGCAGGCCGGGGCCGCTGACCTTCAACTGATCGAAAATCACCCGATCGGCGCGAAAGCCGATCGTGGAGGCGTTCGCCATGTTGTTGGCGATTGCCGCCTGCGACGCCAGATGCCCCTTCAGGCCTGACGCCGCGGTATAGATCAGCTTGTCCATTCAATCGGCCCCGATTTTCGTGATTACTGGAGGTTGAAGATCGTCTGTGAGATCTGGTTGTCGGTTTCGAGCGCCTTGGCATTTGCCTGAAAATTGCGCTGCGCCGCGATCAGCGCCACCAGTTCCTCGGTCTGATCAACATTTGACCGCTCGATCGTGCCCGACAACAGGCCGCCAAATCCGTTGCTGCCGGGTTCGCCCAGCAACGGGGAACCCGACAGGCCGGTTGGAGACCAACTGCTGCTGCCCAACTGGCGCAAGCCCGATGGGTTGGCGAAATTGGCGAGCAACACCTTGCCCAGCGTTGCGGTTTCACCGTTTGAGAAGCTGGCCCGGATCATGCCCTCATTATCGATCGTCACACCCTGCAACTGGCCAACGGCAACGCCGTCCTGGCTGCTGGCTACCAAATCAAATGGCGCGCCCAGTTGTGTTGTGGCTGTGCCGAAATCGAGTGCGATTACCTGCGGGTTGGGGCTGCTGGCCGGCGTGAAGGCATCAAAGCTCGTCGCGGCCGTGGGCGAGGTAAGCGTGCCTGCGGCATCGAAGGTGAGCGTGATCGGCGCCGTACCGCCGCTGACCAGTGCCTGATCACCGACAAAGCTGAACGCAGACCAGGTGCTGGTTGGCGTTGCGCCGGTGGGGACGGTTTCACGCTTGAAATAGGTGGTCAGCACCTGGGCATTGCCAACCGAGTCAAAGATCGTCGTCTGCGTCGATTCATTATAGCTGGACGGATCAAAGCGATCAAAAGCCGTGGTCGTTGGGATGGCACCGCCGCTGGGCAGGTTGACCGACAGCGCGACATTCTGGGTGGCGACTGGCGTACCGCTGGTCGCGGGCAGGCGGACGTTGATTGCAGAGGTCAAGCCCGATGCAACCACCGCACCGCTGCCATCAACCGGATAGGCCTGTAAATGCGATCCCGACCCGTCGACGACATAGCGATCAGCATTGACCAGGAACGCGCCGTTGCGGGTGAAATTTACAGGACCGCCGTCAAGCTGCGGCTTCACGGCGAAAAAGCCGTCGCCGGTGATTGCCAGGTCAAGCGTTCCACCGGTCTGCACGACATTGCCCTGGCTGAACTGTTGGCGATTGGCCTTTACAACAGTGCCCGATCCGATTGCCTGGGTTGGGTTGGTGCCCACGCTGGAGGCGATCACGTCGGCGAATTCTGAACGGCTTTTCTTGAAGCCATTGGTGCTGACATTGGCCAGGTTATGCGAAATGGTCGCGAGATCGGTTTGTGCTGCCTTCAGGCCGCTGAGCGAAGTGTAGAAAGACATGGTCGTATCTCCTTGGGCGGAACGTTTGGATGATCAGGGGGCGGTCAGCCGATTTGGCGAACCTGGGTGGTGGGTATCTGGCCAACGCCGGTAACCGATAGGATCGGTGCGCCCTTGGCAGGGATCGATACCGAGCTGACTGGCGCCCAAACGAGCGGGGTGGTGCCGATGCCGGCACCCTTGTTGTTGGCGGTGGTGGTGATCTTGAATGGCCCCGGCCCGGCGGCTTCGCCATTGTTGGTGGTGCCATCCCAGTCAAAGTTGACGGTGCCCTCGGCTTGTTCGCCCAGCGATAGCGTTTTCAGGATGGCGCCATTTGGTCCTGCGATGGAAACGCGCACGTCGCTGGCATCACCCGCCAGCTCAATGGCACCTGTCAGCCCGCCATCGCGGCGCGGGAAAGCGGTGTCGCCGGGTGCCAGCACTGTGCGACCGACATAGCTTAGCGCATCGCTGGTGCTGCCCCCGGCCAATTTGTCCTGGATCGCCTTTAGCGTGGAATTAATCTCGCTAATGCCGGCAACGCTGGAGAATTGCGCGAGCTGGGTTAGCTGCTGCGTCGCATCGACCGGATCGGTGGGATCCTGGTTCTTCAGCTGCGCCGTCAGCAGTTTCAAAAAGTCGTTCTGCGACAGCGTATCCGCTTGCGCCGCGGTTTTTACCTGCGTGCCCGTGCTGGGGCGGCCAATGCCCAGATTGGCGAGCGTGGAATCAAAAGAAGTTGCCATGATCAGCGTCCCAGCTTGAGGGTGTCGAGGATCAGCGACTTGGCAGTCTGCAGCACCTCAACATTGTTTTGGAAATTGCGGGCGGTCTCCATCATGTCGACCAGCTCGCGGGTTTCATCGACGGCGGCTTCAAAGACATTGCCGTCCTGGTCGGCGACCGGATTGGTCGGGTCGTACCGTTTGCTGGGCGCGTTGCCCGCCTGAACGATGCTTTCGACGTTGACGGTGGCCAGCCCGGATGCCTGATCGAACTGCGTGCGAAACACCGGCTTCATCGTGCGGTACGCTGCAGCGGCAGAGCCAGAGACGACACCGGCGTTGGCGAGGTTTGACGCGGTCGTGTTCATGCGCACCAGCTGGGCAGACATGGCCCGGCCAGCGACCTGGAAAATGGTGAGGGGTTGATCGGCCATCTTATTCGCCTCTCAGGGCACGGGTGATCTGGCCGATGCGGCCGTTCAGAAACGAGAGCGTGGTTTGATAGGCCACCGCGTTTTCAGCAAAGGCGGTCTGCTCGGTCGCCAGTTCAACGGTGTTCCCATCGAGCGAAGCCTGGATGGGCACGCGAAACCGGGTGGCGTTCCCGATCGCCATATCGGTCATGCTGCGATTGCTGCCCGATTGCGCGAGTGCCGCCTGAAAATCGATGTCCTTGGCCTTGAAGCCAGGCGTGGACGCATTGGCGATGTTGGACGCAATCATCCCCATGCGCCGCGAGCGCAGTTCTAGCGCTGCTGCATGCACACCGAAAAGAAGGTCGTCTGACACGGTCATGGTCTCCGCATAAAATTCTGCGTGACCAACTAAGCAATCACCGTGCCAGTTTGCCCTCACGGGGCATCGCCGCGCCAAAGATGCGCCGAAATTGGCTGTTTGCCGCCCATATCGGCGATGATCGGCAAGAAATTGCCGGGTGGCGGCAATTGATCGCCAACTGGCCAGCGGATATTGCCGCCTTCATGCATGGCGCTGGCCGGTCCGCAAATTGGCGCGACCCTTGCTACGCGGCGCGGCATGAACAGCATTGATCTTGCCCAGGCGCTTGGGCCGTATCTTGATCCCGTAGCAGCCGGCATTGTTGGTGGCGGAACGCTGGCGGCCGTCGTGCTGCGCACGGAGCTGCGCGATCTGGGCCGCGGCGTGGCGGCACTTCCGGTGCTGGCGCGGCGGCGGTTTCGCGCTGATCCGCTGGTTATTCAGATTGCCGCGCTTGGCCGGATTGCGGCGCGCCACGGCGTCATGTCGCTCGATCGGTCTGTGATTGCCGATGCCGATGTATCCGCAGCGATTGCCGCGATTGTCGACGGAGCCGATCCTGACCGCGTTCAGGCAATTCTGCGCCAGGCCCGCCATGGCAGAATTGAGCGGCATCTTGCCGCTGCAGAGGTTTGGGCATCAGCGGCGGAAATCGCGCCGGCCATGGGGATGGTTGGCACGCTGATCGGGCTGGTGAAGATGTTTTTGTCGATGAATGATCCGTCGGCGATTGGCGGGGCGATGGCCGTTGCGCTGCTCGCCACGCTGTACGGCGCGCTGGTCGCCAGCCTGGTCGCGATGCCCGTGGCAGCTCGGCTGCGCCGGATGGCGCGCAACGAGGCGTTTGAGCGTACCCGGCTTGAAGCGCCCCTGATGGCGATGGCAGCGCGCGAGGCACCACGCCACCGCGATCAGCCCAGAATTGTTGACCGCAACCTCGCTGAGCGGACGGCGGCATGACCGAGGATTTTTTTCCCGATATCCCGCCCGCCCGGCCGGTCTGGCTTGTCACGCTGGCCGATCTGGCGTTGTTGCTGGTGGGCTTTTTCGTGCTGGTGCAGGCCAACCAGACGCTGAGTAAAAAAGCGCTGGCGCAAGGTTTGCGCGACGGATTTGGCACCACGAACCGGGTTGCAGAGCCAATGGCTGTCGCCGTGGCGGCCATGCGTGATTTCGCGCCCGGATCGAGCAAATTGCCCGTCCCACCTGCGGCCATCATTGCCTGGGCGCGCGGTGCCGCGGCTGATCCGCGCGTGCAGATCAGGATCAGCGGCGCGGTTGATGGCACGCCAGCCGATGTCGAACCAATCACCCGCAGCGCAAGTGTGCTCGCCGCTGATCGTGCGCGGGCGGTGGCGGCGGCGCTGGCAAGCGCCGGGGCCGTGCCCGCCGATCGCCTGACAATCGCCAATGATCCAACACCCGGCCACCGCACCGTCACGCTGACGCTGGGCTTTGGCGGGGAACGGCCATGATTTGCCGCCCGGCAACACCAATTTGCCGCCCCCGGCAGCATTTAAGGAGACGATAATGTACCGCTTGCTCGCATGCGCCCTGCTGATCGCCAGCCCGGCGACCGCTCAGACCGCGTTTCAGGACAATCAGGCCATTGATCGCGGCGTCGCTGCCTTTACCGGCAAGCCCATTGGCAGCGAAGGCGGAGCGCGCGCGCCCGTCGATGCCCGGCTGAAACTGGCGGCATGCCCGATGGTGTCGATGGCATGGCGCGCCGCCAATCACGATTCAGTGGTCGTCACCTGTACCGGGCCCGATTGGCGGGTCTATGTGCCCGTGCTGGTGTCGCCGACGCCGGTTCAGGCGCCCGCTGCCGCACCCGCAGCGGTCGCCGCCAAGCCGCAAATCGTGATCAAGCGCGGCGATCCGGTGACGATTGAGGCAGGAACGCCCGGCTTTTCGATCAGCCGTGATGGTGTCGCGATGACCGATGCTGCTGCTGGCGGGCGGTTGCTGGTCGATGTCGACGGGCCGAAAAAGCCGGTTCAGGCGATTGCGGTGGGCGTGGGCCGCGCAACGCTGCCGGGTTATGCGCTGTAACCGGCCCCCAACCCTATAATTTTTTCCTAAAGCTTTGCCCGTGTCGGTCGTTTTTCCCTTTGTAGGCACGATCACAAGGGTGGTGACATGGTAGATCCCATTGGTGCAAAACCGGTAACGCAGGAGCGCTCGATTGCGCGCCTGTCGCAAGCTGCGCCTGTTGCGCGGTCACGATCGGTTGTCGAAGACCGCAGCGATGCGCTCGTCGCGGGCGGCCTGTCCAGCGTGATCGCCGATTACGCTGCCGCGCCACCGGTCGATCTGGAGCGGGTGGCCAAAATCCGCAGCGCGATTGCCAATAACAGCTACCCGATCGTCGCTGAAACAATTGCTGATCGCCTGATCGCGATCAAATTGAACTGGAAGCCGCAATGACCCCCGGAACAACGCGGCGTGACGCTCTGGTCCGCGTGATCGATGCGCTGCATGCCGAGATTGCGGCGCTGAAAGCCAATGATGTCGCCGGGCTGGAGCGCGCCACGCGCACCAAGCTGATCGCCATCGATACGATTGCCACCACGGCAGATGGCGTGCCAACGCCGGATATCCGGGCGCTTGCCGAAGAAGCGCACCGCCTGAACGAAACCTGCCGCATCTATGTAAACCTGATGAGCGCCAATGTGCGCCGCCGGTTGCAGCAACTGACGGGAGACGGCGCCACTGGCTATCGCGGACTGGCGATGGCGGGCGGATACGCCTGAATAACGATTAACCACGAAAAAACTGGCACGGACCTTGCTGTGTAGCCCTTTGCAATAGGGGGCTTACCAAGTCGATGACCGTCAATCCAATCGACAGAAACACCGGGGCAATCCAGTCAGCCATTGCGCTGGCATCTGCCAAGACCGGTGTGGATTTCAATTATCTGCTGGGCCAGGCGCAGGTGGAAAGCGGCATGCGCACTGATGCGCGCGCCAGCACATCCAGCGCGTCGGGGCTATACCAGTTCATCGAGCAGAGCTGGCTGGCCGTGGTAAAAAAACACGGCGCCGAACACGGGCTTGGCTGGGCCGCCGAAAATATCGAGCAGGGCGCCAATGGCCGGTTGACGGTGAGCGATCCCAGCACGCGCCGGGCGATCCTGGCGCTACGCAACGATCCCGCCACCGCATCGCTAATGGCCGCTGAACATGCCGCCGACAACAAAACCTCTATCGAAAACAGCCTGGGCCGCACCGCGACGGGCACCGATTTATACATGGCGCATTTTCTGGGGCTGGGCGGCGCACGCAATTTCCTGAAGAACATGGAAGCCAATCCCGGCAAAATCGGTGCGGCGCTGTTTCCGGCTGCGGCGCGGGCGAACCAGAACATCTTTTACGGTGCCGGGGGCCAGCCGCGTACCCTGGCCGAAATCTATGATCGCTTTTCCGCCAAGCTGGATCGCGGCGCTGCTTCAGTTGGTGCCGTCGGGCTTGCCTCGCGCAGCCTGACGCCTGCGGCTGACGGGATGGAAGTCATCCCCGGCAATGGTGAAAGCCAAAGTGGCGCTGCACGCTGGGCCAAGGCAACGATCAACCAGCTGCAGGGCACCACCGATCGTGCCGCATCGCTGTTGCGGCCAACGCCAGATACCGCACGCCTCGCCTATCTGATGCTCGCACGGCTGGGCGGCTAACCCATGGCATCTGCACCCAATTCGGGCTCCCTTTCCGGTCGCAACATCGGCGCAATTGCGCGCGGCGGTGCGCTGCCCGTCGCGATCCTGCTGCTGGTGCTGCTGATGGTCGTGCCGATCCCGGCGGCCCTGCTCGACATCTTTTTCATCATGAACATCACGATCAGCCTTGCTGTGCTGATGGTGGCGCTCAACGCGCAAAAGCCGCTCGACTTCTCGGCTTTCCCCAGCGTTCTGCTGTTCGCCACCTTGTTTCGCCTGTCGCTGAACGTCGCCTCCACCCGCGTGGTGCTGGTGCATGGGCATGAGGGTGAATCGGCCGCTGGCCATGTGATCGAGGCGTTCGGGACCTTCCTGATTGGCGGCGACTATGTCGTCGGGCTGTTCGTGTTCGCGATTCTGGTGATCATCAACATGATCGTCGTCACCAAGGGCGCGGGCCGCGTGTCTGAAGTGTCAGCGCGCTTTACGCTGGATGCCCTGCCCGGCAAACAAATGGCAATCGATGCCGATTTGAATGCCGGTTTGCTCACCCCGGAAGAAGCCAAGGCGCGTCGCATCGAAGTGGCGACTGAGGCCGATTTTTACGGCTCGATGGATGGTTCGTCCAAATTCGTGAAGGGCGATGCGATTGCCGGGCTGCTCATTCTTGCCGCCAACATTATCGGCGGCTTGATCCTGGGGCCGATCAGCCACGGGATGACGATTGGCGATGCCGCACATACCTATGTGCTGCTGGCGATTGGTGATGCGCTGGTCGCGCAAATCCCGTCGCTGATGCTGTCGATTGCAGCGGCAACGATCGTTACCCGCGTCACGTCCAGCCAGGATCTGGCCGGGCAGATCGGCAGCCAGTTTGGGTCGGCCAAAACCTGGACGCCGGTTGCCGCCATTCTGGCTTTGCTCGGTGTGTTGCCGGGCATGCCGCACTTCATCATCCTGCCTGCCGCCGCCATTGCCGCTTTTGCCGCCTGGAAACTGCGCCAGATCGCGCAGCGACCCGTGGTGGCCGCAGAAGTTGTCGCCGAGCCGGTCGATCCCTCGCGGATCAGCTGGGAAGAAGTGGCGGATTCAATCCAGATCAATCTGGATATCGGCTACGGCCTGGTGCCATTGGTCGATGAACGTCGCGGCAGCCCGCTGATGGGCCGGATCACCGGCGTGCGTCGGCAATTGTCGAAGGAACTTGGCTTCATCGTACCGCAGGTCCGTGTGCGCGATGATATCAACCTTTCGCCCTATACGTACCGCATCGTCGTGGGCGGGGTGGTGATTGGCGAAGATACTGTTTCGCCTGATGAGATGCTCGCGCTGGATACCGGCCAGGCGGTCGGCAATTTGCTTGGCAAGCCCGTGAAGGATCCGACCTTCGGGTTGGACGCGACCTGGATTGCGACAGGCGATGCGGATGCAGCGACCGGCGCTGGATTCCTGGTGGTTGATCCCGGCACCGTGGTTGCCACCCATCTGAACCATCTGCTTGGCACTAACGCGGCGGAATTACTCGGCCCCGATGAAGTGCAGAGCCTGCTCGATCAGCTGAAGGAACGCGCCGCCAATCTGGTCGCCGCACTCAGCCCGACGCCGGTGCCGCTAACGACGTTGACGCAGGTGCTGCGTGGGCTGCTGGCCGAAGGGATTGCGCTGAAGGAATTCCGCCGGATCGCCGCTGCCATTGCGGTCGCCGCGCAGAAAACGCTGGATGCTGAGGAAATCATTGAACTGATCCGCCCTGATCTGGGCCCGCTGATCATCCAGAAACTATGCGGCGTGCGCGAGCCGCTGCGCGTGATGACGCTGGAGGGGCAGCTTGAAGGGTTGCTCGGCCAGGCCGCGCGCGCCGATCCGTCACGCCGCCACACGATCGAGCCCGATCTTGGCCGCCGCATTGTTGAGGCGCTGCAACGCGCCGCCCAGCCGCTTGTCGCGGAGGCCAAACCTTTCGCTCTTGTTGTTCAACCCGCGATCCGCCTTGCGATCCGCAAACTGGTGAAGACCTGTATGCCCGACACGCCTGTGATGAGCTTCTTTGAAGTGCCCGAGGATAAATCGGTTGAAGTCGTGGCCGTCATCGGTGCACCCGGGGCGCTGCCCGCATGAGCGCCCAGCCCAACCCCGCCAGCTTTGCTGCCGCTGCGGCAGCCGCGCCGCTGGTTTATGGCCGGGCCAAGCCTGATGCGACCGCGCTGGCGCGCAAACATTTGCCGCTCGTCCGCCGTGTCGCCTGGCATATTCATGGCAGCATGAGCAGCGCGGTGGAGGTTGAGGATCTGATCCAGATCGGCATGGTTGCCCTGCTGGAGGCGTCCGCTGCGTTTGAGGATCGGGGGCAAGTGACGTTTGAGCAATATCTGCTCACCCGGGTGCGCGGCGCGATGATTGATGAACTGCGCCGCCAGGCCACGTTGACGCGCGGCGCCATGCGGCGGCGGCGTGCCTACCAGGATGCGGTAACCGCGCTGACCAACGAAACCGGCAAGCGCCCCGATGAAGCGGCGGTGGCCGAACGGCTGGGGGTGACGCTGGAAAAATTGCGGATTGAATATGCCGCTGCCGAACCGGTACGGTTTGAGACGATCGAGGATGTCTATTCAGACGACCTTCCCTGGTTTGCCAGCGATGAGCCCAATGCGTTCGATCAACTGGCCGAAGCGGGCGCACGCGACGCACTGGTCGCGGCCATCGGCGACCTGCCGGAGCGCGAGGCGCAGGTGATCCAGCTCTATTATGTCGAGGAATTGAACCTGGAGGAGATCGGGCTAGTGCTGGGCGTTGGCCCGGCGCGCATCTGCCAGATCAAGAAATCAGCGCACGACCGGCTGAAAAAGGCGCTTGCCCGGGTGATGTGATGGCGGTGGTTCCAATCGTGATTAAGCCCCTCCCCTGAAGGAGAGGGGCTAAGCGTTGTTTGCCATCGGCGCTCCTCGCCCAAAATTCCCCGGCACCAGCATTTCGCGGTGCTGCCGCCGACCATGCGATCCGCGCACGCCCTTTCGAAAACCCAAAATCGGGTCGCCGCGCTGGCTGAACCGCGCTAGGGTCACTGCAATCCTGATCGCCGCCGTTCCGCGCGGCGACGGGCATGGGTGAGGGAATAGCGCTGCATGAAACCATTAAGCGGCATTCGCGTGCTTGATTTCGGGCGCTATATCGCCGGCCCTTATTGCGCGGCCTTGCTGGCCGATTACGGCGCAGATGTGATCCGCGTTGAACGCGTTGGCGGTAATGAAGACCGATTTCCCGTGCCCGTCGCTGAGGATGGCGCGGGGGCGGGCTTTTTGCAGATGAACCGTAATAAGCGATCACTGGCGCTGTCGCTGGGCAGTGCGCAGGGGCAGGCGATCGTCAAACGGCTGGTCGCCACGGCTGACATTGTGGTCGCCAATATGCCCGCAGACGCGCTCGCCAAGGCCGGGCTGGATCTGGCGTCGCTGCGCGCGATCAAACCCGATATCATTTTGGTGACAGCATCTGCCTTTGGTGAGGAGGGGCCGATGGCGGGCCGCGTCGGGTTCGACGCCGTCGGTCAGGCCATGTCCGGCGTGGTGCGGCTGACGGGAACGCCGGACCAGCCCTATCGCGCGCAAGTGAATTATGTCGATTTTGGCACCGCGCTGCACGGGGCGTTTGGGGCGATGGTCGCGCTGCGCGAACGCGACCGGACGGGGCAGGGCCAGCACGTTTCGGGATCGCTGCTCGGCACGGCCACGGCGATGGCGAATGCGCTCAGCATTGATCACGCGCTGAACGGGGTGGAACGGGTGCCGATGGGCAATCGCAGCTTTGGTTCTGGGCCCACCGATGTATTTGCGACCAGTGACGGCTGGATTATCACCCAGGTGGTGAGCAACCCCATTTTCGCGCGCTGGGCGCAGCTGGTCGGCGCGCCCGAACTGATCGATGATCCGCGTTATGCCGATGATATGGCGCGGGGTGACAATGGCGTGGCGCTGAGCAAGCGCATGGCGGCGTGGTGTGCTGACCGAACGACGGCGGATGCGATCGAAACACTGGGTGCGGCGCGGATTCCGGCCGGGCCGGTGCTTGATCCGTCACAGGTGATGGCGCACCCCCAGGTGCAGGCATCCGGCTATGTCGAGCATGTCCGCTATCCGGGCACTTCCGCGCCCGCGCCAATCGTCGGTGCGCCAATCGCGTTGAGCGAGGCCCCGCGCGACCCGATGCAGCGCGCGCCGCAAGCGGGGGAGCATACAGCGGCGATTCTCGCCGAAATCGGTTTTACCGATGACGAGGTGGCCGCGATGGCGACCGCCGGCGTTATCCAGATCGCTGGTTGAGGAACGACGGCATGGACCCCGCGCGCATCCCCGTCATTATCGGTGTCGGCCAGATCAATGATCGCACCGACGACCCCTTTGCCGCGATGGACCCAATTGCGCTGATGATCGCTGCACTCCACGCGGCAGACCGTGACGGCGGCGGCGGCTGGTTAGCGGCGATTGATTCACTCAGCATTGTCGACCAGATTTCATTCCGCGATCTGAACCCGGTGGCGGGTGCGGTTGCCGCCGGGCTGGGCATCACGCCTGCCCATCTGTTTCAAACCGCCAAGCCGATGGGCGACAGCCCGGTAAGATTGCTGAACGAAGCGGCAAACCGGATCGGCGCGGGTGAATCGATGGTTGCCGCCGTGATCGGCGCGGAGGCGTTGCGGACCGCCGCCCGGCGCGCGGCGGCAACCGGCGGCGATGTCGATCATAACGCGATGCGGATTCGCCACCGGGGTGCTGCGCCGATTTATCGCCAGCTTTATGGGCTGACCGCGCCGGTGGATGTGTATCCGCTATACGAAAATGCCACACGGTGCGCGTGGGGGCAGACGCTGGATGAAGCACAGGCGGAAAGTGGTCTGCTGTGGTCGCAGTTTTCGCACGTGGCCGCAGATAACCCGAACGCATGGCTGCGCAGCCCGAAAAGCGTTGCGGAAATCGTCACGCCGTCTCCCGCCAATCGACGCATCGCCTTTCCCTATCCCAAGCTGATGGTCGCCAACAGCGCGGTCAATCAGGGTGCGGGTTTCATCGTCACCAGCCTGGCACAGGCGCGCGCGCGGGGCGTGCCAGCGGATCGGATTATCTATATTGGCCACGGTGCCGCGGCGCATGAAGACGAGGATGTGCTGGCGCGTGACAGTTATTCAGCCTCTGCGGGCATGCGGGTGTCGCTCGAACAGACATTGGCCGCCAACGCGCTGCGTATCGACCAGATTGATCTGGTTGAGCTGTATTCGTGCTTTCCCTGCGTCCCCAAAATGGCGCGGCGGATTATTGGCTGGCCGGTGGACAAGCCTGCAAGCGTGGTCGGCGGGCTGACTTTTGGCGGCGGGCCGATTGGCAATTATATGAGCCATGCGGTTGCCGCGATGGTCGATCGGCTGCGCGCTGGCGACGGGCAAAACGGACTGTTGTTCGGCAATGGTGGCTTTGCGACCTATAATCACAGCATCATCCTGTCGCGCGCGCCGATACCGGGCGTGGCCTTCCCGCATGACATTGATTGCCAGGCGGCGGCGGATGCTTTGCGCGGGCCAAGGCCGCTGGTTGATGCGGATTATGCCGGGCCGGGCGTAATCGAAAGCTACACCGTTTTTTATGATCGTACTGGCGCACCCAGCGCGGGCGTTGTCGTGGCGCGTAACCCCGCAGGCAGCCGGTTTCTGGCGCGCGTGCCCGCGGTGGATATGGCGGGCATCGCATTGCTGTCGGGCGATCGGCTTGATCCGATCGGCAGCGCTGGCACCGGCACGCGCGCAGCAGACGGCTTGCTCGATTGGCACGCCAGCGACTGAGGTCTGGCCAATAATCAAGAAACCCCGGTGGCACGGGGCCACCGGGGTTCCTTGTCCGCACTCCTTTGGAAGCAAGGAGGGCCGGGCGGCTCCGACACCCTTGAAGGGGGGCGGTGCCGGAGCCGATCCTTTGCTTAGCGGAGCAGCTGGAGCACGCCCTGCTGCGACTGGTTCGCCTGGCTGATCAGCGCGGTCGACGCCTGGCTGAGGATCTGTGCACGGGCCAGTTCGGTCGTTTCGGTCGAGAAGTCGACGTCTTCGATGCGGCTGCGTGCGTCCGTCAGGTTAGCAACGCTGTTGGTCAGGTTGTTGACGACCGAGCTCAGACGGCTCTGGCCGGCACCCAGCGTTGCCCGCGTGGTGTTAACCGCGATCAGCGCGGCGTCCAGGTCGGTCAGCGCGGTGTTGGCGCCGGTCGCGGTCGAAATGTCCGATGCAATTGCGTCGGTCAGATCGAGACCACCAACGTCGAGCGTCACGGTGTCGCCGTTCAGCGAGCCGGTCTGAATGTTGACCGTTGCTGCCGTGGTACCAACCAACGCAACGCCGTTGAAGTTGGTGTTTGCCTGAATGTCGGTCAACTGCGCCGTCAGCTGCGTGACTTCGGCCTGCAGGTTCGTGCGATCGTCGTCCGAATAGGTGCCCGAAGCCGACTGAACGGCAACTTCGCGCAGACGCTGCAGAATGTTGGTCACTTCGCCCAGCGCGCCGTCAGCGGTCTGCGACAGGGCGATACCGTCGTTTGCGTTGCGGATTGCCTGGTTCGTACCGCGGATCTGCGACGTGAACGAGGATGCAATGGCGAGGCCGGCGGCGTCGTCCTTTGCGGAATTGATGCGCTTGCCGGTCGACAGGCGTTCAATGCTGTTGGTCAGCGCCGTGCTGGCGCGGTTGTTTGCGTTGCTGGCTTTCAGCGCGGCGACGTTGGTTCCAATAACAGTCATGGTCGTATCTCCATTTGCCTGACGCTCTTTGTCGCCCCCCATCGGAAGAGCCGAGCCGTCAAATGGGTAAACGACCGCTGCGAACAGACATTAAGCAGAATCGCAAACCATCTCTGCAGGGCAACGGAAATCGCGCTGTTGCCCGGTAGTTGTCCGGTAACTGCCGGGGCGGGATTTTGCCGGGCGGCACGGCAATCTGCCGCTTAGCGTGGTGTGGCGCCTGCCCGGCAAACCGGAAAATAATTGCCGCAGCCCGGCCATGGTTAACGGTTGATTTACCCTATTTGCCGCATGTCATCCCTACACAAAGGGAAAAACCAATGCGGTCCATCTATCCGTCTGCTGCCGTTCTCCGCCAACGCTATGCGCTGCTTTCGTCTTTGCGGGCGCAAGGGTTTGCGATTGGTTCGGTTGATGGGGGCAAACCCCAGCCGGGCGACATGTTTTTGATCGCGGAGGGCGAAGTGCCCCAGTCCCCGGCGCGCACCGTGATTATTGGTGACGAAGGCCGTTATGTTATACCGGGGCGGGACGGCAGCCCGGCACGGCTTGCCTATACAGGTGATGATGCTGCAATCGGCGACGGCTTTGCCCGCGCCATGCTCGCGGGCGCTGATACGCCTACTGCCGCCGATCCTGAAAGCCTGGCGCTCTATGCGCTGGCCGAACGCGTTGCCGCTGCAGACATCACCGTTCTGATCAACGGCCCCACCGGCACCGGCAAGGAAGTGCTGGCGCGCGCCATCCATATGGGATCAACCCGCAAGGACGGCCCCTTCATCGCGATTAATTGCGCGGCCCTGCCTGAAACGATGCTCGAAGCACTGTTGTTCGGCCATCAAAAGGGATCATTCACCGGCGCATCGTCCGGCGGTGAGGGGTTTTTCCGCGCGGCCAATGGCGGCACGCTGCTGCTCGACGAAATTGCCGAAATGCCGATGCAGTTGCAGGCCAAGCTGCTGCGCGCCTTGCAGGAACGTGAAGTCGTGCCGCTGGGCGCATCAGTGCCAGAGCCGATTGACGTGCGCGTCATCGCCTGCGCCAACCGCGATTTGCAGACGGAAGTGGCACAAGGTCGGTTCCGGGCCGATCTTTACTACCGGCTCAGCGTTTTTCCGCTGTCGACCAAGCCACTCGCCGAACGCCGTCAGGATATTCCGGCGCTGACGGCGACGATGGTGCTGCGCCATGCGGTTGGCCGCGCGACGATCCCCTTTCCTGATGCATCTGCCATGGACGTGCTGGTGCAGCATGACTGGCCCGGCAATGTTCGCGAGCTGGAAAATGTGGTGCAGCGCGCACTGCTGTTCGCGGCGGGCGACACAATCAATGCGTCGCATATTCTGTTTGATCGCCCGGCGGCGACCCCGACCGCGCCGGTGGTTGGTGCCGCCCAGGACAGCGTCCCTGCAACGCTGGGTAATATTGTCCAGATGTCAGAATTCCAGGCGATCCGCGAAACGTTGGCCGCTTGCGGTGGCAGCCGGATTGAAACCGCGCGGCGGCTGGGCATTTCAGAGCGCACGCTGCGCTATCGGCTCGCCAAGGCGCGCGAGCAGGGCGAGCAAATCGCCCCGGCCTATTCCAGCAACTTTAGCAAGGTGGCTTCAGCATGAGTGGCATTGGTGGAGTCGGCGGCCCGATGGGGGTCGACCGCGTGCTCGCACTTCGCGCGCAAATTCTGGAAAAGAACCAGGCGCTGCAGCGCGCCGGGGCCAGTGCTGGCGCTGCGCCCGCCAACGTTTCGAACGGGGTTTCGAACGATAAGGGCAGCTTTGCCTCGACGATGCAGGAAGTGCTGAACGGCGTAAACGCCGCGCAGGCCAAGGCGGGTGACATCAGCGCCGCCTATGAGCGCGGTGAGAATGTCGACATCGCCAAGGTGATGCTGGCGCGCCAGGCAGCGTCAATCGGTTTCGAAGCGACGCTGCAAGTCAGAAATAAACTTTTGTCCGCTTACAAGGACATCATGAGCATGCCGGTATAATCGATGAGCAACCAACTCACCCCCACCACGCCCGTTTTGCCGGAGCGTTTCGCCAACCCGGTCCGCCAGATCGGATCAATGCTGCAACAGCCTGCGGTGCGCCGCAGCCTGCCGATGATCCTGCTCGTCAGCTTGATCGCGGCGGCGGCAATTGCCTGGATGACGCTGGCATCGCCGCAGCAGAAAACGCTGTTTTCGGGCTTGCCTGACGCTGACAAAGGCGCGGTGCAGGCGGCATTGCAAGCGGCCAACATAAGCTCGAAAATCGATGAGGGCAGCGGCGCGCTGACCGTCAACGAGGATGATTATTCGCGCGCCCGCATTTTGCTGGCCGGGCAGGGCCTGCCCAAGGCAGCGCCGGGCGGTTACCAGATTCTCGACAATTTGCCGATGGGGGTTTCCCGCGCGGTGGAAGGTGAGCGGTTGCGCCAGGCGCGAGAGACCGAATTGGCGCGGTCGATTCAGGAAATTGACGCGGTCGCCGAAGCGCGCGTCCACTTGGCCATGCCCGAAACCAGCGTGTTCGTGCGCGACAATGCAGCACCCTCTGCGTCCGTCATCCTGAAGCTACAACCGGGCCGCAGCCTGGCCGAAGCGCAAGTGAGCTCGATCATCAATCTCGTCGCCTCGTCGGTGCCGGGGTTAAAGACCGATGCCGTCACCGTGGTCGATCAGATGGGGGCATTGCTCACCCATGTGCAGGGCCAGGATTCGACAACGCTTGCTGGCGACGCCCGGATCGATTTTCAGCGCCGGATTGAAGATAAATACCGTGCGCAATTAACGCAGTTGCTGACGCCATTGGTGGGGCCGGGGAATTTCTCGGCTGAAATCCAGGCCGATGTCGATCTGGATGAAACCCAGGCAACGCGCGAAAGCTATGACAAGCAGGGCGCACTGCGTGCTGAACAGGGCAATTGGACCGGCACGGGGGCAGCGGCTGGGCCGTCGGCGCCCGGCGGTATTCCCGGTGCATTGTCAAACACTGCGCCCCCTCCGAGCACGGTAACCGCGCAAAGCCAGACACCTGCGGCCGGGGCCACCCCTGCACCTGGTGCCACGCCTGCGCCTGGTGCCGCTGCTGCCGCGGCGACGCCGCCCAAGGCCGCTGAAAACTATTCGCGCGCCTATGATCTGGGCAAGGAAATCTCCGTCACGCGGGCCATGCCAGGCACAGTGAAGCGGCTTTCTGTTGCGGTGCTGCTGCGCGATCCTGAAAAGGGCAAGCCGCGCAGCCCGGTAGAAATCCAGCAGATCACCGATCTGGTGCGCGCCGCGGTTGGCTATGATGCCGCACGCAATGATCAGGTGACGGTCATCGCGCGCAAATTTGCCCCTGCCGCCGTGCTTGAAGACACTACACCATGGTATGATGCCGGCTGGCTGCCGATCGTTGCGCGCAACGTGACGGCCATATTGATTGCGATCATGGTGCTGATGCTGGGTATCCGCCCGCTATCAAAGGCTGTCCTGAAAAAGCGCGATGAAGCGCCCGCGCCGCGCCTTGCGGCAGGCACCGCCTTTTCCTCTGTCGGTCAGCCATCGGGCGGTGGCGCGCCACAGACGCGGGACGGCGTGCCGATCCCGGTGAGCATTGAGATGATCGATAATGCCCGGAATTTTGACGACCGGATTGGCATGGTGCGCGGCTTTACCCGCGACAACCCGTCACGGGCGGCGCTTGCGGTGCGTGACATGATCAAGGCGGATGCGAGCTGATGGAACAGCCAACCAAAAGCTATACAGGCGTTGAACGCGCAGCTGTGCTGATGATGCTGGTGGGCGACGACGAAGCCGCCGCCATCCTGCAAAAGCTTGACCCGGAAGAAGTGCGCCAGCTTGGCAAGGCGATGTTTGCTGTCGCCGATGTCAGCGAGATTGAAGTGGCAACCGTGCTCGACGATTTTGTCGGCAAGGCACGGGCGCGCACCGGCGTGGGTTTTGATCCCCGCCCGCGCATTGAATCGATGATGAACCGCGCGCTTGGCCAGGAAAAGGCTGATAGCGTGCTGGCGCGCATCACCCCGCCTGCCGATGCCTGCCAGATTGATTTACTCGATTGGCTGGATGCAAGCGAGATCGCCGGGCTGATCGAAAAGGAACATCCGCAAATTGCAGCGGTGCTGATCGCCAATCTGGATCCCGGCATCGGGGCGCAGGTGCTGGAACTCCTGCCTGATTCGGTGCAGCCCGATGTGCTCCACCGCATCGCGCGGCTGGGCCCCATCACCCCGGAAGCGGTGGAAACACTGAAGTCGATGCTGTCGGGCCGGATCGGTGCCAGCCAGCAATCAACTGGCGTCACGCTGGGCGGTACGCGCGAGGCGGCGAAAATCATGTCAAGCGCGCGCAAGACGACTGAGGCGCGGGTGATGCCCAAATTGTTCAAGATCGACCGCGAAACCGCCAAGGCCATCGAAGAAGCAATGTTCGTCTTTGATAATCTGCTGGAGCTGGACGACAAGAATTTGGGCACACTGATCCGCAATGTCGATGGCGACATCTTGATCCGCGCACTGAAGGGTGTCGACGAATCGATGCGCGGCCGGTTCCTGGGTTGCATGTCGAGCCGGGCAGCAGACGGTATCCGCGACGAGCTCGAATCGCGCGGGCCGATGCGCCTGTCCGAAGTGCTCGAAGCGCAAAAGGCGATCATCCAGATCGCGCGCAGCCTGTCGAAGGACGGTACGATTCAGATGGGTGGGGGCGACGACGATTATGTCTAGTTTTGCCGCCGGTTTTTCGGCGCGTCACAATGCCGCTGCCCGTGCGCTGCACCAGGCGTTTGACGAGCCCGGCAATGGCTTTGCGCCTGCCGATCTAAAGGCGCGGGCGGCGGGGAAGGGGCGTCCCAAATCCTTCTCGCCGCAAGAATCGTCACCCAAAAGCTTCAGCCCTGCCGATCCGGATCATGATCCGACGCATGGCTGGGATCCGCTGAACCCGCAGGTGGAAGATTCCGGCTTCAACGATCCCATCGAAACCGCGCGCGGCGCAGGCTTTGCAGAAGGCGTGGCGCAAGGGCGGTTGCTTGAACGCGAGGCGCATGAACGCGATCTGGCGCTGATGCAGTCGCTTACCCATGCGCTGAAGACGAGCGACCGGATCGACCGTGAACAGCTCGCCCGGCAATTGCGCGAGGCGGTGATGTCGCTGGTGAGGAAGCTGGTCGGGGATGTCGGGGTGTCGGGAGATTTGCTCGCCGGCAGGATTGTAGCAGCGGCTGATCTGCTGGCGGACAGTGCCGAAGCAGCGATGTTGCGCGTTCATCCCGATGATGTCGCCCTGTTGGCCGATAAGTTGCCCGCCACGATCCTGCCCGTTGGCGATGCAAGCATTGATCGCGGTAGTTTCGTTCTCGAATCAGCCTCGACGATTGTCGAGGAGGGGCCGGAACTGTGGCTTGAACAACTGGCGCACGCGATTGACCGGGTGGCTGTGCCGTCATGCTGAACCGTTTTACGGCTGATTATCTGGAAGGCGTGGCTGGCGCTGATTTTGCCCCGCGTGCGCGCGTTTCCGGGCGGCTCGCCTCGTTTGACGGGCTGCTGATGGAGGCGACGGGCCTGTCGCTGCCGGTGGGCACAATCTGCTCGATTGGATCGGGCAAGGCGCGTGTAGAGGCTGAAGTGATCGGCTTTCGCGGCGGACGCACGCTGATGATGAATTTGGGCGGTCCGGCACCGTTGCTGCCGCAAGCGCCCGTTCGCCCGCTGGGGGCGCCGGGTGAGGCAGAGGTGGGGGCAGCACTGCTTGGTCGCGTCGTTGATGGCGCGGGCAAGCCGATTGACGGGCTTGGGCCTATTCGCGGCGCGGGGCATTGGCCGATTGCAGGCAAGCTGCAAAACCCGCTTGATCGCGGGCGGGTGTTAAAACCGATGGATGTCGGCGTCCGGGCGATCAACGGCCTGCTGACGATTGGGCAGGGCCAGCGGATCGGCATCATGGCGGGATCGGGCGTCGGCAAATCAGTGCTGTTGGGGATGATCGTGCGCGCGGCCGAGGCGGATGTGATCGTGATTGGCCTGATCGGTGAACGCAGCCGCGAAGTCGCCGATTTTCTGGAAACCAAGGTGGCAGGCGAAGCGCGCCAGCGCGCGGTTGTGGTCGCCGTGCCTGCCAATCATTCACCCGTGCTGCGCATTCGCGGCGCGCTGCGGGCAACCGCGATTGCCGAGGCGTTTCGGGCCGAGGGCAAGAATGTGCTGCTGATCATGGATTCGCTGACCCGTGTGGCGCATGCCGGGCGCGAAATCGGCCTGGCGCTGGGCGAGCCGGCCAGCGCGCGCGGCTATCCGCCGTCCGCGATTGCGATGCTACCCAACCTGATCGAACGGGCGGGCACCGATATCAATTCGGGCGGATCGATCACCGCTATCTATACCGTGCTGGCAGACGGTGATGACGGCAATGATCCGGTGGTCGACAGCGCCCGATCAATCCTTGACGGGCATATCGTGCTGTCCCGCCAATTGGCCGAGCGCGGCATTTATCCGGCGATCGACATCGGTCCCTCGGTCAGCCGGGTGATGACCGATATTACAGCCAAACCGCACCAGCGCGCCGCGCGCATCCTGCGCGGGCATTTGGCAACCTATGAAGAAAATCGCGATCTGGTGTTGATGGGGGCATACCGGTCTGGCGCTGATCATGCGATTGACCAGGCCATCGCCAATCACGGTGCGATTATCGAATATATTCGCCAGGGCGCAGACGAAATTGTCACGCTGGACGATGCCGTTGCCGAACTGACTGGCGTTTTTGGGGATGGCTAAACGCGGCATTTCGCTCGACCGGATTTTGCGGGTGCGCACGCTTCAGCTCGGGCTGGTGCAGGCTGCCGAAATGCAGGCGCATGAAAAGGTGGCGAGCGAGGATGCGCTGCGCAGCCGGATCGCTCAACTCGTCGCCAATGTTGCGCCAGAGGAAGAATCGGCTGAGGCGTTTTCGTTCATTGCCGCTGCGCATTTTCGCGACCGGCTGAACCAGTCCGCCGCCGCCGCCGATGCGCGACTGCGCACGGCAACCGACAATCTGACCCGCGCGAGCGACGCCACGCGTGAGGCGAGGCGCGATCAATCTGCCATCGAAAAGCTGATTGCGCGGCAGGATCAAGCCGCTGTCGTCAAGGCAATGCGCGCCCTGGAAGAAGCGCCACCGACGCGCAGGAATCGGCACGATCCTTGCTGAATGCCTGACGGGTAACTGTGCCCGCAGGATTTATGCATGCTCCAGCTTTCGCTTTCTCCCGTTCTTGTGCCTGTACCCGCTCTTGTGCCTGTCAATGCGCCGGTTTTGGCAGTTTCCGCTGCCGGAACGGGGGATTTTGCGCAGGCGCTGGCATTAGCGGAGACGGGGGCACCGGCTGGGGTTGCGGCAGGGAATGGCGCAACGGCAGATCTGGATCCGGCAAAGCCCGTGGCGGCTGGCGATCCATTGCCGCCGGTTCGGCAATTTCTTGCCGCTTCTGGCGATCTGGCCATCCCGGCGTCGACGGCGTTGCCCACCGCCTTACCAAACGCCACACCCGTTGGCGTGCCCACGGGGCAGCCGCACGGTGAGGCCGCGCCGCTGGCGATCCCCTTCCTGGCGGTTAGCCGCCATGCACCGCCCGGTGACGGCGACCCGACCCCGGTGGAGCGCGACGACGCTGCCGATCCAATCGAGCCGGCCCAGCCGACGCTGCTGATTGCGCTGCCGATCGTGGGGGCCGCAGCGGCTGTGCTGCCTCCACCAGAATTGGTCGCCACTGCGGTGCCAGTGTCGACGGTTCAGCCGACCGCCAGCCGCTTTGGTGGTTCCATCCCGAACCTGACGGATAAAGCGGCGCCGCAAAACGGTCGCCAGCCAACTGAAGGCACCACCCCGTCGGCAGATCGCCCTCCCGCCAGCCCTGAAATCTTCGTTCGGCCTGCCAGTGATAATCCCCCGTCGCGCCTGGTCGATTTGGGGGGCGCGACCCGAGCCGTGTCACCGCCGCCGCCGATCGCCAGCGGCTCGCCTGCTTCCATCCAAAACCGGGCTGATGAACCGGCGTCGTCGCAGCAGAGTTCAGGCATCGTCCCCGCTGCCGTGCCGCAAACCGCTCGCCTGTCCATGGAAACGACTGGCCCGGCGGCTGATCGCCCTGCGGCCAATCCGATTATCTTCGTTCGGCCGGTCAGCGCCAGTGCGCAACCGTCATCGCCTGAACGGGTTGCCGCGGTTGATGCGCCGATTCAGGCTTCCCCGCCAATACCAACGCCAATACCAACCCCGCCGACAGCGCCAGTCATTGGTGTAGCGGTGCCGGCGTTGCGCGCCTTTGCTGCCGGAATCGCCGCCACCACTGCGCGCCCGCCGCGTCTGTTGCGCGATGAGGAGCCGCTTGCCGCCCCGCTTGCGCCCACCAGCAGCGCTGACAGCGCGGCGCAACGGCTTGATCCTGCACCCCGCGCCCTGCCGCCCATCGATATGCGCCGGGAAGATTGGACCCGCGCGCTGATCGACCGGATTGGCGCGGTGCATGATGTCGCCAATGCGCGGGACACGCGAATCACGCTGGTGCCAGACGCGCTCGGCAAGATTGAGGTTGCGCTGCGTCAAGACGGCGACACTGTTCACGTCCAGTTCGCTGCCGATGCCCCGGCCACCCGGGCGCTGCTCGCCGATGCCCAGCCGCGCCTTGCCGAACTCGCCGAAGCGCGCGGGCTAAGGCTTGGCGACGCGTCTGTATCAGCAGGCAGCGACGGTGCGCGGGCTGGGAATGCCAGCGGCGGCGGCTTTGGCCAGGCTGCGGATCAGCGCCGCCCGGCACCGTTTGCACAACCTGTTAACCATAATCGTTCAATCACAACCAATCCCGCCCGTGATCGGGCGGATTCCGATCACCGTATTGCATGAGATGAAGGGGAAAGATCATGGCGAAATCCGACGATAAAGACACCGAAACCGCCCCAAAGAAAAAGGGCGGCGCAATGAAATGGGTGATGATCATCGTCGTGTTGCTGATCGTCATCGGCGGCGGCGTGGGCGGCGGTTTATACGCCATGCAAGCCGGTTATTTTGGCGGCGGCGGGCACGGTGAATCGGTGCATATCGAATTGCCCCGGCTTGTCCCCAAAAGCGAGGAAGTGCGCGGCGGCGGCGGCGACGAAGACGGCCATGGCGGCGGCGGTGCCAGCAGCGGCAATCATGCGCCGATGGGAAAGGGCGGCGATAAATACGCGTCCAATTACTACGCCATGGAAAAAGAATTTACCTCGAACCTGCGTGACAGCGTGCATTTCGTGCAGGTCGGCATCGCCATTTCGACGCCCTATGACGAGCGCGTTGTTGAAAACATCAAAACGCACGAAATTGCGGTGCGTTCTGCGGTGCTGCTCGCGCTGGGTGATGCGACCGAGGAACAGGTGTTCGCGGTGGAGGGCAAGCGCCAGCTCCAGGCACATCTGGTGAAAGCGATTAACGCTGTTTTGAAACAAAAAGAGGGATTCGGCGGCATTGGTAACGTCTACTTTACCAATTTTGTTGTTCAGTGAGGCATGGTTAACGAGGCATCACCAACGGCAGCAAGCGAGCGGCGCGATCGGGGACGATCGCGCCCCCCCGCCGAGCATGCTGCTGCGCTGGGGGTAGCCAACCTTAATCCTTTTGGCGATCTTCACACGTTGCAGCATTTGTCGGCGCTGCTGGCCCGGTCATTGCGGGGCGTGTTTGAACCGCTGCTGCGCTGCGAGGCACGGATCTGGGCTGAGCCGCTGGTGGTTCAGCGCTTTGCCGATTACCGCGCTGAGCGCCCTGAAATCCTTACTGCCTGGCTGCCGATGGCAATGGCCCCGTCACCGGGCACCGCGCTGATCCTGTTTGACGGCAAGTTTGTCCTTGAACTGCTCGATCAGTTTTTTGGCGGCACCGGCGCTGCCCCGCACCCGATGCCACCCGAATTTTCACCCGCTGCCGAATCGATGGTTGAACGGCTTGGGATGATGCTGGCTGCCCCGCTGAAAAGCGCGTGGGAGCCGCTGGCGCGGATTGATTTTCGTCCCGGTCATATGGAAACCAGCCCGGCACTGTTGGGTGATGTCGATGCAGAGGACGCGGTGGTTGTCACCCGCTTCGGGATCGCAACCGGCACCGCCAAACCGACCTTCATCGATATCGTTTATCCGGTGACGGCACTGAAACCGCATGCCCCATCGCTGACGGGCAAGGTGCATGCGCGCGCTGCTGCGCCCGATCCTGCATGGCGCAACGGGCTGACCCGCGCGGTGATGGGCGTGCAATTCCCGGTGCGTTCGGTGCTCGCCGAACCGATGATCTCGCTCGTCAAACTGATGGAACTCAAGGCCGGGGACGTCATCCCGATCAGCTTCGGTGCAGATGTGCCGGTGATGGTGGGCGGTGACCGGCTTGGCACTGGAACGGTTGGCACGTCGAACGGCAAGGCCGCGATTCGCCTGACCACGATCGAACGCAAAGATGAAGAGGATTACCGATGAACGACATGACAGGGGGTTTCCCCGTCGACGGGGCAGTGGCGGCCAATTTCCGGCTGTTGCAGGACGTTGACGTCAAGCTGACCGTCGAAATCGGGTCAACCTCGCTCACCCTGCGCGAATTGCTGGCGCTGGGTGAAGCCAGCGTGATCGAGCTTGATCGCGCGGCCAATGAACTGCTCGATGTGTTCGTCAACGGCACGCTTATCGGGCGCGGCGAAGTGGTGACCGTGGGTGACCGGTTCGGCGTGCGGATGACCGAGCTTGTAACGCCAGACAAGCGGGCAGCACGCTGATGATGTGGGAATATATCCTGAAGGTGGCGGTGCTGCTGCCGCTGGTTTGCGGGCTGATGATCGGCTGCCTTTATCTGTGGCGTCGGCTGGAAACGCGGCTGCAGGCGACGCAGGGCGAACGCATGCTGACGGTGAAGGAAACGATGATGCTGTCGCCGGGCCTGAAGTTGGCTGTGCTGGAATTTGAAGGGCGCAAGCTGCTCGTCTCCGTCGGTCGCGGCGGAGTGTCGCTGATTGACCGGGGCGACAAATGACCAGCCCGGTCGTCCGCCGCATTGTGGCAACTGGCCCCAGCCTGTTCCGCACCACCGCTGCTGGCGGTGACGCGCGCAAGCCGAGCCGCTGGGTGGGCCGGGTTGTGCTCATCGCGCTCGCGGTGATTTTCTGCCTGATGATCGCGGTGCCGGCATTTGCCCAGTCTGCTGCCCAGTCCGCACCGATCCCGCCTGCGCCGCCCGCGGCACCAGGCACCGGCGACGCGATTGATCGTGCGCTGGGCGATCTGGGCGGTGGCAATGCGCCACTATCGCTGTCGCTCCAGGTGCTCATCATCATGGGCCTGTTGTCGATCCTGCCCGGCATCCTGCTGATGATGACCAGCTTCACGCGGATCATCATCGTCCTTTCCATTCTGCGCCAGGCGCTTGGTTTGCAGCAGACGCCGCCCAACCAAGTGCTGGTCGGGCTGTCGCTGTTCCTCAGCTTTTTTGTCATGGCGCCGGTGCTGAACGAGATGAACGTCAACGCCATTCAGCCCTATGCCGCCGGCAAGATCGGCGCGACCCAGATGATCGAAACGGCGGGCAAGCCGCTGCACGCCTTCATGCTCCGCCAAACGCGGATGAAGGACATTTCGATGTTCTCCAAAATCGCCAGATCAGGGCCATATGCCAAACCGGCCGATGTGCCCTATTCGGTGCTGCTGCCATCCTATGTGACCAGCGAGCTAAAAACCGCGTTCCAGATCGGCTTTCTGATTTTCCTGCCATTTATCGTGATCGACCTGATCGTCGCGTCGGTGCTGATGTCGCTGGGCATGATGATGGTGTCGCCAACAATTATATCGTTACCCTTCAAGCTGTTATTGTTCGTGCTGGTCGATGGCTGGGCGCTGACAATGGGGTCGCTTGCCAATAGTTTCATGAGGTAGCGCGGCGATGGACACGCAGTATTTCCTGACGATCGCGAATGAGGCGCTGTGGGTGCTCGCGCTTGCTTCGGCACCGATCCTGATCCCCGCTCTGCTCTCTGGCTTGATCCTGGGCATGGTGCAGGCAGCGACCTCGATCAACGAACAGACGCTGACATTTGTCCCCAAACTGGTGGTCGTCGCGGTGTCGCTGGTGATCTTTGGCGGTCTGATATTGGGGCTGCTTAGCGATTTCACCGTATCGATTTTCGAGCGCATTCCCGATCTGGTGAAATAGCGCGATGCTGGGCTTTGGCCTATCGATTGAGCCGCAGCTTTGGGCGCTGCTGTTCGTCATGATCCGTGTCAGCGCGACGTTTATCGCCGCACCGATTTTCGGTGCGGTCAGCGTGCCGTTGCAGGTGCGCATTGCGCTGTCCGGCGCGATTGGTTTTCTGGTGCTCGCCGCGCATCCGGTGGCGGCCCCCGCCCAGATATTTGCCGCCACCACCTTTCTGGCGATTGCCGCTGAAGCCCTGGTTGGGCTGGCGATTGGTTTTGTGCTGCAGATTGCCTTTGCTGCGCCGCTGGTGGCGGGTGAATTGATCGGCACATCGATGGGCATCGGCTTTGCGGCGGCAATCGATCCGCAAAACGGCAAGTCGAGCACCGCGCTTGGCCAGTTCATGATGACCCTGCTCACCTTGCTGTTCCTGTCCGTCAACGGGCACCTGATGCTCGTTGATCTGGTCGTGCGCAGTTACGCGGTGCTGCCGCCCGGCGCGCCGTGGATCGCGGTGGAGCGGTTGCGCGATATTGCCGTGTTCGGCGGCTATGCTTTTTCCGCCGGGTTTCTGCTCGCACTGCCGGTCGGCTTTCTGCTGCTGTGCCTCAACTTGGTGGTTGGCATGCTGTCGCGCTCTGCCCCTGCGCTTAATTTGTTTGCGGTCGGCTTGCCGATGAGCCTGGCGGTGGGCGTGATTGCGCTTGCCATCGCGTTCCCGGCGATGGGCGATTACATGATCGTTATCATCCAGGAAGGTCTGGCCGCTGCTGAACATCTGGTGCTTGGCTGATGGCAGAAGAGTTTGGCGAAAAGACAGAAGCACCAACAGCCAAGCGCAAGCAAAAAGCGTTTGATGATGGCCAGGTCCTGCGATCACGCGAATTTGCAACGGCGCTGGTGGTGCTTGCCGGGTGCGGGTGGCTGGCGATATTCGGCCCGGCGCTGATGGCGGCGTGCAAGGGGCTGATGATTACCAGCTTCTCGTTCGGCTCCGGCGATGTCGATGATTTTCAGCCGATGCGGTCGCTGGCGATTGCGGGGTGGCAAATCGCCCCGCCGATGATCGCGATGTTCGCTATCGCAACGCTTGCGGCGATTTTCAGCCAGGCGGGGCTTGGCGCGCTGACCTTCAACGGCAAGCTGATGGCCCCCAAGGCAAGCCGGATCAATCCGGCGTCGGGGCTGAAGCGCATTTTTGGTCCGCAAGGCTGGGTTGAACTGGGCAAATCGCTGCTCAAGGTGATCCTGCTCGGCACGATCGGCTATTACATGCTGTGGCATGTTTCCACCCAGTCGATCGGGCTGGCATCGTCGGACATTGAACGCAGCGTGGGCGCGCTGGGATCGATGCTCACCGGCACGCTGTTTGCGATGGCAGCGGGGCTGGTGGTGATTGCCGGCATCGATTTGCCGATCCAGATCATCCAGCTGTTGCAGAAACTGCGGATGAGCAAACAGGAAATCAAGGACGAGCATAAGGAAAGCGAGGGCAATCCCGAAAACAAGGCTGCCCAGCGCCAGCGCCGCCATGATCTGGCCAAACGCGACATGCGCAAAGCTGTCAGCGAGGCGCATGTCGTGCTCACCAACCCGACCCATTTCGCGGTTGCGCTGCGCTATGATCGTGGTCGCGATCAGGTGCCGGTGGTGGTTGCCAAGGGGCGCGGCGTTACCGCGCAGGCGATCCGCGAATTGGCTGCTGAATCGCGCGTTTCGGTGCTTGAATACCCCATGCTTGCCCGCGCCATCTACTACACCAGCCGCGAAGGGCAGGAAGTGCGCGACGATCTGTACATGGCCATCGCCACGGTGCTGGCGTTTGTATTTGGCATCAACGCCCAGGCCGGTGGCACGCCGCCGCCGATCGCCGTGCCAGAAAGCGCGCGCTTCGACGAAAACGGCGTGAAAATGACTACAAAAACCTAAACTTCGCAGCACTTCGGCCGTTCTTTGGGAAAGGGCCTAACAGGAAATCGCCATGGTCGATTCGATCGTCAATACGCTGGGGGCAGGATCGGGGATCGACCTTACCTCGCTGGTCAACCAGCTGGTCGATTCACAGTTTTCGGCCAAAACCCGGTCGATTAACCGTGAGAACCAGACGCTATCGGCGCAGATTTCAGGCCTTTCAATTGTGAAAAGCAGCGTCACCGATTTTGCCGCGGGGCTGAAAACGCTGGCGACGGGCGGCTTGCTGTCGACCACGCCGACCAGCAGCAACACCGCCATCGTCAAGGCAACGGCGTTGACCGGGGCCAAGCTAACCGGATTGTCGGCGGCGGTTGAAGTGCGCCAGCTCGCCCAGGCGCAGTCGGTCGCCACAGCGGCGGTCACCAGCCGGACAGCCCCAATCGGGACGGGTAGCCTTAGGCTGACGTTTGGCAGCGGCTCCGTACCGGACGGCAGCTTCGTTGCGGGCAGCGCGACGCCAGCGGACATCCCGGTTGTCGATGGCGCATCGAGCCTCGATTCGATTGCCGCATCTATCAACGCCGCCAATGCCGGGGTCACCGCCAGCATCATTACCGATGCGTCCGGCGCGCGCCTGGCGCTGAAAAGCAAAACCGGCGCTGACCAGGCATTTACGCTAACCGCAACAGAGGATGTCGGCGCGCCTGGCCTGGCCGCGCTCAACATCACCCAATCGTCGAGCGGCGCCTTGTTCGGCACGGTGGCGCAAGACGCGATTGTGGCGGTGGACGGCATTCCGCTTAGCCGCAGCAGCAACGTGATCAGCGATCTGGTGGATGGTGTGAAGCTTGATCTGGTGTCGGCAGCCCCCGGCACCAGCGTATCGCTGGGCACTAATGTGCCGACGGATCAGTTGCGGTCGTCCGTCAATGATTTGGTCGCCGCGTTCAACGACCTGCAACGCACGGTGAAGGCGCAGACCGATGCCACCACCGGATCGCTGTTCAACGATTCGGCGACGCGGCAGCTCCAGCAGTCGCTTCGCCGCTTTTCGCTCACCGAACTGGCGACGCCGACAACCACGGGCGCACCGCGCTCGCTGGCTGAAATTGGCGTGTCGACCAACCGCGATGGCACGCTGAGCGTTAATGCTGATCAGTTGACCGCTGCGCTAACCAACTTTCCCGCTGCGGTGGAGGCGCTGTTCTTCAACGGCACGGGTGCCACCGGCGGCGGCATCGCCGCTGCATTTCAGGCGATTGCCGATCAGGCGACCGATAAAACCATTGGGCTTGGTGCCAGCGAAACACGCTATGCCAGCCGCCAGACGCGGCTCGATCAGGCGTTGGAAAAGGCCAATGCGGACAAGGAAGTTGTGCGCACCCGGCTCACGCGCCAATTCGCGGGCGCAGATGCTCGCGTCTCTGCATATAAGTCGACCCAGTCATTCCTGACCCAGCAATTCGCACCAAGGTCGAATAACTAATGGCGCATTACGCGACCACCCTGGGCCGTAATCCTGAGGCAACCTATCGCCAGATCGACATTGCCGGCCGCACCGGCGGCGCTGATCCGCATGAGCTGGTGGCCTTGTTGTATGATGAGCTTGGCCGTGCGCTGCGCGCGGTCGCCGCCGCGATTGACAGTGGCAACCGCGCGGTGCGCAGCGAAAAGGCGACACGGGCGATCTCAATCCTGTTTGCGCTGGAGTCGGGGCTTGATTTTGAGCGCGGTGGTGATCTGTCAAAAACGCTGGCCGGGCTGTACCGGGGCGCACGGGCCAAGGTGATTGACGCCAGCCTGGGCGATGATCCGCGCCCATTCATCGCCGTGGCGACCAACATGGCGCAAATCGCGCAAGCCTGGGCTGAAGTGCGCCGGGGTTAGCGGTGTTGCGGGTTACTTAGGTGTATCTGCCATTCAGACCCCGCACCCCGCCCGTCTTGCCGCTGCGTTAACCATTTCCCTACCATGCCGGGTTTAGGGTCTCGGCTCGACAGGGGTGCAGGGCCATGGAATTATTCTCTCGCGATGATGCTTTGCCGGGGCGGGTGCGCCGGGGGCCAAGGCGCACCATTTTGGCGGTGGATGACAGCCGCACCAATCTGAACATCCTTGGCCGCCGATTGGGCCATCTGGGCTATATGGTCGTGCTGTCCGATAACGGCGTTGAGGCGCTTGATCTGATTACGGCACGCGGATTTGATCTGGTGCTTCTTGATCTTGTCATGCCGGTGATGTCGGGCCTTGATGTGCTGAACGAGATTCGCGGCAGCCGCGAAACCGCCGATTTGCCGGTCATCATGTTAACGGGGCGCAGTGATGCCACCGCCGCCGTTGATGCGCTGGCGGCAGGGGCTGATGATCATGTCGCCAAGCCGTTTGATTTTGATGTGCTGTCCGCCCGGATTGATCGGGTGATTGATCGGGCGCGCCGGATTGCCGATCTGAAACGATCAAACGCGACGCTTGATGCGCGGATTGCCGCCCGCGCGATGGAACTGGGCGAAGCCCGTGTTGAGCTGGCCGAAACCCGCGCCGATCGATTGCGGCTGATCGCCTCGCTTCAGCAGCTCAACGACCGGTTCGAACGGCTCAGCGGAACCAGCGTTGCCGGATGAAATAGGTCGAAATGGCCATTGCGATGACGATACACACCCAAACCACGCCGTCGAATGCCCATGGCTGTTCGGCATAGGGAATGCCCTTCACGTTCATCCCCAACAGGCCAGTTAGAAACGTCAGCGGCAAAAAGATCATCGCCACGATCGAGATGACCAGCGATCGCTGATCGAGCTGTTCGGCGCGCAGATCGGTTAGTGCCTCATGCATCAGCGCAGATCGCTCGCGGATCGATTCCAGCTCCTCGGCCATGCGTGCCGCGCGATCGGCAGCGGCGCTTAGATGCAGCCGATCATCCTCCTCCAGCCAGGCAATTGGCAGTGCTGCCAGTTTCTCAATCGCGGCGCGCTGCGGCGACAGGAACCGGCGATACCCAATTGATTGCACGCGCACCTTGGTGACTTCGCGGCGCAGTTGAAAGATGCGGTTGGCATCCAGATCAGCTTCGCAATCGTCCAGCGTATCGCCCAGATCGGCGACTTCGGGGTCAAGGTCTTCGGTGATTGCGGCGGCAAATTCAGCGATCAGATCACCGGGGTCGCGGATCAGCCCGGTTTCAACGCTGGCGACAACCAGGTCGATTGCGGTGAGCGGATAGCGCGCAACAGAAATAACCCGCCCCGCCACCGCCCAGATTCGCACCGATGCCAGCGGATCAGACATTGTCATCGCCGCCGGTGAGCGACCACGCAGGTTCAGATATGCGCCTCCAGCGATCTGGTCGCAGCGCGGGCGCGTTTCCGTCGCGGTCAGCGATTCGACGATGTAATCGGGCAGCCCCGCAGGGCCGGCCAACCACGCCTTGGTTTCGTCATCCTTGCTGCCCAGATGCACCCAGATAAAGTCGCTGCCCTCGGCAATCGCGTCAGCCGGTTCAATCCGGGCGGCATGATCAGCCCCGACGCGGTAGGCAAAATCACTCATGCGCGCATTTCCAGCTGGATCGATAACCCCGGCAAAACAGTAGCGGGGAGGCGGCCAACCACCCGCTCAGCATCGGCGCGCGCGCGATCAAGAATGGCGCTGGGCACATTGGCGGCGTGATAAATCCGGTCCGCCAGCGCGAGCAGCCGCGCCTCGCGCAGCGTTAGATCTTCAGGATCGATGCTGCGAATGCTGAAGGCAACGATTTGCGCGCCGGGCGGCGTGGCAAGCGACTGGGCGATATCGGCACCGGTGTGATCCACCAGCGGGTCAAGCGTACCGCCCGGGGCCAGTGCCGCGCCAATCGCCCGCCGCCGCGCGCCACCATCGGGAAACTGCGCACGCAGCATATCGCGACTGGCATACAACGCGGTCGCCAGCGCCCCCAGCGTTGCAGGCAGCATCGCCTCTATCCGCTGGCGCAATGCGGCTGCCAGCCCGGCAGACGCGCCGCCGGTGCCAATCGCAATCAATACAGGCGCCCGCTCAACAATGGCGGGCACGGTGAAATCGCACAGGGCGGGCCGGTCAACCGCGTTCACCAGCAGCCCGCGCGCGCGCAGCCGGGCAACCGCTGCCTCTGCCTCGGCAGCATCCTCGACCGCGACAATCGCCAGCGCAGCATCTGCATCCTCGCCCACAATCACTGCCCCGGCACGTTCCAGCAGGCGGCGTTTGGCGTCGGCTGCATCGCCTGTACCAAGCAGAATTACCCTGCGACCCGCCAGCCGAACGAACAGCGGCAGGCTGTGCAGCGTTGCGCCTTCAGCCAATGGGGGTCAGCCAGTCGGGCAGGCGTTCGGCTGCCAGGATGGTCTCTGCTGCAATCCGGTCTGCCACCACGGCGAATTTATCGCCGTTCACCAGCACTTCGGGCACCAGCGCGCGGCTGTTATAGGTGCTGGCCATCGTCGCGCCATAAGCGCCGGCGGTGCGGAAAATCGCCAGATCGCCCGATGCGACCTTGTCGATGTCGCGGCCCATCGCAAATGTATCGCCACTTTCGCACACCGGCCCGGCGATGTTGGCGATCATCCGTTCGCCGGTTGGCCGCACGGCGACAAAGTCGTGATAGGCATCATATAGCGCCGGACGGGCCAGATCGTTCATCGCGGCATCGACGATCACATAGGGGTGGGTGACGCCGGGCTTTACCCAGATCACCTTGGTCAGCAGGACGCCGGCATTGCCCGCGATGACGCGGCCCGGCTCAAACATCAGCTCAACGTCCCAGCCATGGGTGACGCGCGCCACCATGGCACCGAATTCGGCCGGGCTCGGCATTACGTCACCGGGGCGATAGGGCACGCCCAGCCCGCCACCCAGATCAACCCGGTCAATTGCATGGCCCGCAGCGCGCAGCTCCGTCACCAGCCGCCCAATGCGCGTAAAGGCCGCCTCCAGGGGATCAAGCGTGCTCAGCTGGCTGCCAATATGGATGGCGATGCCGCGCATCTTGATTCCCGGCAGCGCCGCCAGCCGGGCAAAGATTGCCGGGGCCTGATCAATCGGCACACCGAACTTGTTTTCCGCCTTGCCGGTTGAGATTTTGGCGTGGGTGCCCGCATCAACGTCAGGGTTCACGCGCAGTGTCGCCTGCGCCGTCAGCCCTTGTGCATGCGCGATCTGGGCGAGCACCTGCCCCTCTTCTTCCAACTCCAGATTAAACTGGCCGAGCCCGACCGACAGTGCCTGCGCCAGCTCGTCGCGGGTTTTGCCAACGCCTGAAAATACAATGTCGTGCGCCGGGATGCCCGCCGACAATGCCCGCGCCAACTCGCCGCCCGATACCACATCGGCACCATAGCCCTGATTGGCGAGCACGCGCAGCACCGCCCGGTTGGGATTGGCCTTGATCGCATAGGCCAGGTGAACCCGGCCCGCATCCTTCAGCCCGTCGCGAAACACCTGCGCATGGCGTTCAAATGTGGCGGTTGAATAGACATAAACGGGGGTGCCGACAGCAGCCGCGATTGTTTCCAGCGACACGCCTTCACAATGAAGCGCGCCATCCTTCAGGGCGAAATGGTCCATATGGTCAGCGTGTCATCTTCAGCGTGAAGGGGGCAAATCGAAATCATCGCCGCGCCGCTGATCAGAAGAGCGCAGCAATTCGTCGCTCCGTTCCGGGCGGGCCTGATTGTTCGGCTGCGTCAACTGCGTCGGGCTCGGCGTTGCGGTGGCGCCATAAGGCTTGGGCGGCAGGGCGACGCCCGGCCCGGGTTGCAGCCCATTGGCCGAACCGCAGCCGGCGAGCACCAGCGCCAACAGGACGATTGACCTCTTCATGCCTTTTCTCCTTCACGCCGTAGCCGCGCGTCAGCAATTGCTGCGCGCACCCTTGCCGGGGCAGTGCCACCCAGGCTGGTGCGGCTTGCCACCGATGCATCGACGCTCAACACCTTATACACCGCTACGTCTATCCGCGAATCGATTGCCTGTAGATCAGCAATCGGCACCTGATCGAGCGGAAGCCCGCGTTCTTCGGCCAGCTTCACCGCCCGCCCGGTCACGTGATGTGCCTCGCGAAACGGCAGCCCGGCTTCGCGCACCAGCCAGTCGGCCAGGTCGGTTGCGGTGGAAAAGCCCGCTTCTGCCGCCGCCCGCATCCGATCGGTTCGAAATGTTGCGCTGTCGACCATGCCAGTCATCGCCGCAATGGAGAGCGCGAGCAGATCATGCGCCTCAAACACCGGCGGTTTATCGTCCTGCATGTCCTTTGAATAGGCCAGCGGCAGGCCCTTCATCGTCATCACCAGCGCGGTCATGCACCCGGCGATCCGCCCGGAATGGCCGCGCACCAGTTCGGCTGCATCAGGGTTGCGCTTTTGCGGCATGATCGAGCTGCCGGTCGACCATTGGTCGCTCAGTGAGACAAAGCCAAAGGGCTGCGACGCCCATAGGATGAATTCTTCTGCCAAGCGCGACAGGTGCAAGGAGCACTGCGTTGCCGCCATCAGATAATCGAGCGCGAAATCGCGGTCTGACACGCCGTCCAGCGAATTTTGTGTCGGCGCATCAAATCCCAGCGCGGTGGCGGTCATCGCCCGGTTGATCGGAAAGCCCGTTCCCGCCAGCGCTGCGCTGCCCAGCGGGCATTGGTTGCCGCGCACCCGCGCATCGGCAAAACGGCTGCGATCACGCGCGATCATCTCGTAATAGGCCATCAGGTGGTGGCCAAGCGTTACCGGCTGCGCACTTTGCAAGTGAGTGAAGCCTGGCATGACGGCGTCGGCGTGCTGCGCTGCGCGCGCGATTAGCGCATCCTGAAACGCGCCAAGCGCTGCATCAACCTGGTCAATCGCTGCGCGCACCCACAGCCGAAAATCGGTCGCGACCTGATCATTGCGGCTACGCGCGGTGTGCAATCGCCCCGCGACCGGCCCGATCTTGTCGGCCAGCCGGGCCTCTGTTTGCATGTGAATATCTTCTAGCGCGTAATCCTCTGCCACGCCGTTGGCGGCATAATCGGCGGCAACCGCATCCAGCCCCGCGCTGATCGTTGCCGCGTCAGCCGCAGAAACAATGCCGGTCGCGCCCAGCATCGCGACATGCGCCTTTGATGCTGCCACATCTTGCTGCCACAGCCGCTTGTCGAAGGGGATCGACGCGTTTATCTCGCGCATCACTGATGCAGGCCCTTCGGCGAAGCGCCCGCCCCACATCGCATTGGAGCTTTCCCCCGACATGGTACCGCGCCCGCTGATCGTGATTCTCCTGATGATGCCGCTGCTAACCGGCGGTTGCGATAGGCAATCGAACGCCCCGGAGCAAGCAAACGCCGCCACATCCGCCCCGTTACCGGATGGCGTGCCAACCGACGCTGCCCGCATCCCTGCCGGACCAGAGGCAATGGGCGTGATTGACCGCAGCCATAAGGGGGAGGCGGCGTCCGATCTGCAATTCATCGATCCTGCCGGCAAACCGGTGACGATCGCGGCGTTTGCCGGCAAGCCGGTGCTGTTAAATCTGTGGGCGACATGGTGCGCGCCCTGCGTTGCCGAAATGCCAACGCTTGATGGGCTGGCAGAGCGACTGGACGGCAAGCTGACCGTGCTCGCCGTCAGCCAGGATCTCGAAGGAGCGGCCAAGGTCGATCCGTTCTTCAGGAACGCGCAGTTCAAGCGGTTGCAGCCGTACCGAGATCCGCAAGCCGCGCTCAGCATCGCCTATCAGGCCAATCTGCCGACCACGATCCTGTTCGATTCGCAGGGGCGCGAAGTTTGGCGGATGCTGGGCGGCGTCAACTGGGCGGGCGATACCGCCACGGCGCTGGTCGACGAGGCGCGCTGAACCGGCCATCCGCTCACCCGACCGATGATTTTCGATGCGATATTGTTGCGCAACACGCCGGCTTGACGTTAACGTCACGTTTTCTCCGGGAACCAACCATGCCCAAGCTCCACGTAAATGGCGTCGATTTATACTATGAAGAATCCGGTGATCCTGCAGGGCCCGCCTTGCTGCTGATCATGGGGCTGGGCACGCAGCATATCGCCTGGCCTGAACCATTTGTGGCGGCGCTGGTTGATGCCGGGTTTCGGGTGATCCGCTATGATAACCGCGACATTGGTGAATCGACCTATTTGCACGGGGCAACTGCCGTCAGCCCAGTGGTGGCGATCATCGCCGCGCGGCTCGGGCTGCGGTTTCCGCTCGCTTATTCGCTGGCCGATATGGCGGCGGACGCGACCGGGCTGCTCGATGCGCTGAATATCCCCGCTGCGCATATTGTGGGCGTATCGATGGGCGGCATGATCGCGCAACGCGTGGCGATTGCCGCACCTGACCGTGTCCTCAGCCTCACCTCGATCATGTCATCAAGCGGCGCGCACGGGCTGCCCGGCCCCTCACCTGAATTGCGCAAGAGGTTGATCGCCAAACGGCCCGCCAATCCTGACCGCGAATGGGCGGTTACTGCCGGCGCGAGCTTGCTGGAAATGATCGGTCACCCCGATCCCGCCCGTGATCCCGGTGCCTATCGCGCGCTGGCCGCAGAGGCATTTGACCGGGGGTATAACCCGCCGGGTGTACGGCGGCAGATGCTCGCCATTCTGGCTGATCGCACCCGCGCGGTGGCGCTGCCCCGGATCACCGCACCAACATTGGTCATCCACGGTGCCGCCGATCCGCTGGTGCCCATGGCCTGCAGCGAAGATATCGCCCGGCGCATTCCCGGCGCACGCATCGTCATCATCCCGCAGATGGCGCATGATCTGCCACCGTCAAAACTTGATCAGGTTACCGGTCTGATTATCGATCATGCGCGATCGGCAAGCGATGGCGGGCAGCAGGCCGCTGCTGCCTGAGCGGGAGCGCGGCTCACCCCTCCCGCGCAATCGCCTTTAGCCGGTAGACCAGTTCCAGCGCCTCTCGCGGGGTCAGCGCATCGACATCGATCTGCTCAATCTCGCTGCGCAGTGGATCGCGGGCATCGTCCATCTGTTCAGCCACAGCAGCGAACAGCGGCAGATCATCCAGCCCGGCGGCAAGCCCTCCGGTCTTGGCGCGCCCGGCCTCCAGCTTGGCCAGCACCGATTTTGCGCGCGCGATGGTAACCGGGGGCAGGCCCGCCAGCCGCGCCACCGCCAGGCCATAACTGCGGTCCGCCGGACCTTCGGACACTTCGTGCAGCAGCACCAGATCACCCTTCCACTCGCGCGCCCGCACATGATGCAGCGTCAACGCGTCGCACCGCTCGGCCAGCCGGGTCAGCTCATGATAATGCGTGGCGAACAGGCAGCGGCAGCGATTATCCTCATGGATGGCCTCAACCACCGCCCACGCAATTGCCAGCCCGTCATAGGTGCTCGTGCCGCGCCCCACCTCATCCAAGATCACGAAGCTTTGCGGGGTGGCCTGCGCCAAAATCGCCGCCGTCTCCACCATCTCAACCATGAAGGTGGAGCGCCCCCGCGCCAGATTGTCAGACGCGCCAACGCGGCTGAACAACCGGTCGACCAGCCCCAGCGTCGCGGTGGCGGCAGGCACATAGCTGCCGGCCTGCGCCAGCACCGCGATCAAGGCATTCTGGCGCAGAAAGGTTGATTTGCCGCCCATATTCGGCCCCGTCACCAGCCATAATCGCGAGTCTTCGGACAGGCGGCAATCATTGGCGACAAAGCGCCCCCCCATCTTGGCGACCGCTGCCTCGACCACCGGGTGCCGCCCGCCTGCAATCTCAAAACAGGCATGGTCGACGATATGCGGGCGCGCCCAGCCGCCTTCGCTGGCGCGTTCGGCCAGCGCGGTGGCAACATCCAGCCTTGCAAGCGCGTCTGCCGTGGCCGCTATCGCCTCCCGGTTGCCAAGCGCTGTATCGGTCAGCTCCTCCAGATGCGCCGCCTCTGCGGCCAGCGCATGGGCGCCCGCCTGCGTCACTTTCAACGCCACCTCATGCAGGTCAGGCGCATTGAAGCGGACCGCGCCTGCCATGGTCTGGCGGTGGGTAAAGCCGCTGCTGGGCTGCATTAGCGGATCGGCCACCCGTGCGGGCACTTCGATATGATAACCTAGCACGCCATTATGCTTTATTTTCAGCGCGGTAATGCCGGTGCGGGCGCGGTAATCGGCCTCCAATGCGGCAATCGCGCGCCTGCCGCCCGCGCCGCTATCGCGCAGATCATCAAGGGCTGCATCAAAGCCCGGCGCGATATAGCCACCCGAGGCGGCATCGATGGGCGGCATGGGGACCAGCGCGCGCGTCAACAGATCAATCAGCGCACCATGCCCGCGCAGTTCCGGCGCAAGTTGGCCAAGCAAAGCGGGCTTAGGCGTAATCCGGTCGAGCTGCTCGCCCAGCCGCCATGCGGCATCAAGGCCATCGCGCAGCTGCCCCAGATCACGCGGGCTGCCGCGCCCCGCCGCCAGCCGCCCCAGCGCACGGCCAATATCGGGCAGCGATCGCAGCGTGGCGCGCAGCCCATCGCGCATGGCGGGGTCGTCATGGAAATGCTGCACCAAATCGAGCCTGGCGTCGATGTGTCCCCGGTTCATCAGCGGCGCGCCAATATCGGCGGCGAGCAGCCGTGCGCCTGCCCCCGTCACTGTCCGGTCAACCGCATCAAGCAGGCTGCCCTTGCGCGCGCCGCTGGTGGTTTGGGTGAGTTCCAGACTTTCGCGGGTCGCAGCATCGATCGCCATCGTCTCTGCACTGCGCGTCAGCCGGGGCGGTCGCAAAAAGGGCAGCGCGCCCTTTGCATTATGGTCCAGATAGCGCACCAGCCCGCCCGCCGCCGCCAATGCTGCGCGCGAAAAGCTGCCAAACCCGTCCAGCGTGGCGACGCCGAACAGCGCTTTCAGCCGTTGCTCGTCATTGGCGCTTTCAAATTCGGATCGGGGGCGACGGCCAGTTGCGAGTTCTTCGAATTCAGTGGCATCCGACGCAATCGTCTCCGCCGGGTTTAACCGTGCCAGATCGGCCGTGATGGATGCAGCGTCGGTTTCAATCAGCTCAAACCGGCCGGTGGAGATATCGGCGACCGCAATCGCAACCCCGCCCGCCGCCTCGCCAATCGCCGCGCACCAATTGGCGGTGCGCGCATCAAGCAGCGCTTCTTCCGTCAGCGTACCCGCCGTCACCACCCGCACAATCGCCCGGCCAACCAGCGTTTTTCCGCTGCGTTTCTTGGCCTCTGCCGGGCTTTCGGTTTGCTCGGCAATCGCCACGCGGTGCCCTGCCTTGATCAGCCGGGCGAGATAGCCTTCGGCTGCATGCACGGGCACGCCGCACATCGGAATCGGCACCCCGTCATGCTCACCCCGCGCGGTGAGTGCGATATCCAGCGCTGCGGCAGCGATGCGGGCATCATCGAAAAACATCTCGAAAAAATCGCCCATGCGGTAGAATAAAAGGCAATCCTGCGCCTCTGCCTTCAGCGCCAGATATTGCGCCATCATTGGGGTGGGGGGTGTCATATGCTCAACCAAGGATCGGGGGCACGTGCCCTGTGCCGAATATCGAGGATGCAAACCGCAACCTCAGGTACTTCGTATAAGATGATATAGCGCCTGACGAGATGCCCTCTGCTGCATCCGACCGAACTGACTGATAAAACGGCGAATATCTCGAATGCAGATCAGCCCCTCACGCGTCCAGATTATTCGAGCCATTCAGACGGCATCGGCGTTTCATTGGGGGTGTCCGAGGTCGCTAGGAATATCTTCCATCGATTCGGGTATAGCCGTTCCGCTCTGTCATGGCTAGGGAAGGACAATGCTGACCGGGGGCTCCCATGACCGATGAATCGACGATACAGTTTTCCGAGCGCGAGGCGTTGTTGTTCCATTCGGAAGGACGGCCGGGCAAGATTGAGATTATCGCATCAAAGCCGATGGCAACCCAGCGCGATCTGGCACTGGCCTATTCGCCCGGCGTTGCTGTGCCGGTGCGCGCCATTCATGAAAATCCTGCCGCCGCCTATGAATATACCGCCAAGGGCAATCTGGTCGCGGTGATTTCAAACGGCACCGCGATTTTGGGCATGGGCAATCTCGGCGCGCTTGCCTCAAAGCCGGTGATGGAGGGCAAGGCGGTGCTGTTCAAGCGCTTTGCCGATGTCGATTCGATCGATATCGAGCTCGCCACCGAAGACCCGGAGGCCTTTATCAACGCCGTTGCGCTGATGGAGCCAAGCTTTGGCGGCATCAACCTTGAAGACATTAAAGCCCCCGAATGCTTCATCATCGAACAGGCGCTGAAAGAGCGCATGAACATTCCGGTGATGCATGATGACCAGCACGGCACCGCGATCATCGCCGCTGCGGGCCTCATCAATGCGCTGTTCCTGACCGGGCGGGACATTAAGGATACCAAGGTTGTGATGAACGGCGCAGGTGCCGCCGCCATCGCCTGTGCCGAGTTGATCAAGGCAATCGGCCTGCCGCACGACCAACTGATCATGTGCGACAAAAGCGGGGTCATCTATCAGGGCCGCGAACATGGCGACATGAACCAGTGGAAATCCGCCCACGCCGCCAAAACCGACAAGCGCACGCTTGCGGAAGCGCTCGACGGGGCCGATGTGTTCATGGGGCTGTCCGCCAAGGGCGCGCTGCCGGCTGAATATCTGATGAAAATGGCACCGCAGCCAATTGTGTTCGCGATGGCCAATCCCGATCCTGAAATCACCCCGCCCGATGCAAAGCGCGTCCGTCCGGACGTCATCATCGCTACCGGCCGGTCTGATTATCCCAATCAGGTCAATAATGTGCTTGGTTTCCCGTTCATCTTTCGCGGTGCGCTGGATGTGCGGGCAACCGCGATCAATGACGAGATGAAGGTCGCCGCCGCCCGCGCCCTTGCCGCGCTTGCCCGCCAGCAGGTGCCGGAAGAAGTCGCGCTGGCTTACGGCGTTCGCCACAGCTTTGGCGTTGATTACATCATCCCGGCGCCATTCGATCCGCGCCTGATGGAGATTGTGCCCGTCGCGGTTGCGCAGGCCGCCATGGATTCAGGCGTCGCGACCAAGCCGATCATCGACATGGAAGCATATCGCCAGCAACTGCGCGCCCGGCTGAACCCGACCACATCGGTGCTCACGCTGGCGTATGAAAATGCGCGGGCCGATCCCAAGCGGGTGTTGTTTGCCGAAGGCGAAGAAGAAGTGGTGCTGCGGGCCGCCATTGAGTTCAAGGCGGGCGGTTACGGCACGCCGGTGCTGGTTGGCCGCGATGATGTGTATGATCGGCTGCGCGCGCTGGGGGTGACCGACCCTGAAAGCTATGAACTGCACAACAGCCGCAAATCGCCGCTCGTGCCCCGCATGGTGGAGTTTTTGTACAACCGGTTGAAGCGACGCGGCTATCTGCTGCGCGACTGCGAACGCATGATCAACCAGGATCGCAACATCTTTGGCGCGGTGATGCTGCAACTGGGTGAGGCCGATGTGATGATCACTGGCGTCACCCGCCCCTATGCGCAAACAATGCGTGAAGTGCGCCGCGTGATTGATCCGGTTAAGGGGCGGACCGCGTTTGGCGTGCATGTGATGGTGGGCGCCAAGCACACTGTGTTCATGGCCGATACCACGATCAACGAACGCCCGACGGCCGAAGAACTCGCCGACATCGCGGAACAGACCGCTTTGGTCGCCAAGCGCATGGGGCATGAACCCCGCGTGGCGTTCCTCAGCTATTCGAACTTCGGCAATCCTGAGGGGCGCTGGCTGGACAATATCCGCAATGCCGTTTGCGTGCTCGATCAGCGATCCGTCAGCTTCGAATATGAAGGCGAAATGGCACCTGACGTGGCGCTGAACCCGCGCCAGCTGGCGAATTACCCGTTCGCCCGCCTGTCTGGTCCGGCCAATGTGCTGATCATGCCGGGGCTTCAAAGCGCCAACATCTCCGCCAAATTGCTGCGGGAACTGGGCGGCGATGCGGTGATCGGCCCGATGCTGGTCGGCATGGAAAAATCCGTCCAGATCGCCCCGATGACCAGCACCGCGAGTGAGCTGGTGACGCTGGCGGTGCTGGCGGCGGGGGGGATTGCGGGGTAGGGGCTGAACGGCGGCTTTAAGACGGTCGGTTTTAGAGCATGCCAGCGGTAGAAGCAGACCCTCTCGAGGCGGGCTAGTTTGTCGGCTTGGCGCTTCAATCTTAGCCGTACAACGATACCGTTGCAGATCCTCAGGCAGCCGTTGAAGCAGAAAATGAGTTTTCTTTGCAGGACGCTGGCGACTGAAGTACCCAAGGCTAGGGGAGCCTTTGTGTGCGCGATGATGATTCTGACGATTTTGAGTTCAGCCTAGCTGGAAGAGTGCGCAATCTTGGGTTTGCGCCATCTCCGCTAAATGCTTTGTTCCCGCTTTTCGAAGCGGTGGCGAACGCCTTTCATGCGATTGAAGCGCGTTGGGACCGGGACGCTACTAAGCGCGGCAGCATCACCGTGACCGTCTTGCGAAGCGAAAGCGAGGACGAAAGTCCGCCGGTTATCGGCTTCACCGTCGAGGATAATGGAGTTGGCCTGACTCCCGAAAACTGGAAGGCGTTTCGAACGGCGGACACGGCCAGTAAGATCAGCCGCGGCGGCAAGGGCGTCGGGAGGCTTTCTTGGCTAAAGGTTTTTGAAAATACGAGGGTGTCGAGCGGCTTCGAGGACGACGGCCAAATTCTCTATCGGACGTTCTCCTTCGCGATTGGCGACAGCGATGGAAACCCGGTTCGAGGCCATGAGTTATCTGTCGGCGGTGCGGCGGCGAAGGTCGGAACCAGGATTCATCTGGAACCCTATGCACCAGCATACAGCGCGCACTGCCCGCGTAAGACCGAAACTATCGCCGCTCAGATCATCGGCCACTTCCTTCGTAATTTTGCCAGCTATGAAGTGCCAGCATTTGTTCTGGTCGATGGCGTCGAGCGGATTAGCCTACTCGATTTCTACAGCGATAACGTGGAATCCGAGGTGCTGGAGACAGTCCATATATCGCTAGAGCCAGGCGCTGAGCCAATCTCGGCCGATATCTATCATATCCTGCTCAACAAGGGTCTGCGCCTCCACGAGGGTTCCAAACACTGGAACCTCTATGTCGGTGACGGGCGGGTCGTGCGGGACGAAAAGATCGATAACCAGCTTGGATTGGGCTACATCGGGGAGAACGCAGACAGCGTGTATATTGGCCTTGTCTCGGGTGATTTCTTGAACGGGCATGTCAATCAGGAGCGGACGAATTTCACTTTCTCCGAAGAGGCCTATCGTACATTGCACGCCGCCGCCGTCGCGGCCGCGAAGCAGCGACTGGCACCGTATATCGAGCTGGTCAGGATAAAGCAGGCCGAGACGACCCTACGCATTATCCGTGAAAACCCCCAATTTCTCGCGGTGGCGAGTGATGTTCCAGCGTTCGTCGAGGAAAACCTCTCCCTCAATGCCAAGTCTGAAGAAGATATCTTTCTCGAGCTGGCGCGGCAACGTCGCCGCAAACAGCGAGAAACACGGCGTGAGATCAAAGCACTGGTTACGACGACCGGCGAGAATATAGCGGAACGGGTGCAGAAGGTTGCGGGCGCAATCAACATCGACAAGAAGGCGTCTCTTGCGGATTATGTCGTGAAGCGGAAAGAGATTCTTGACCTTCTTGATAGCTCGCTTGCTTACGCCGATCCAGAGGCACGCAATTATCTGCGAGAAGAAATCGTCCATGACCTGATCATTCCGATCCGGTCTGATGGTGAAGCACTTGAATATGAGGATCACAATCTCTGGATCCTAGATGACAGGCTCGCTTTTTATTCCTATCTCAAGTCCGATAAGCCGTTCAGAACTTTTCTCGCCGATAGTGACAGCGGTCGCGAGCCCGACATTGCCGTTGTGTTTGATCGGTCATTGGCCTTTGATCGCGAAGGAACGGACGAGCCAATAATAATCGTCGAATTCAAACGACCTGGCCGGACCGCATATAGCCACGACGACAATCCGATTACGCAGGTGCTAGAATACGTGAACATCATGAGGAACGGCGGAGCCTTCAAGGATCGGACTGGTCGCATTCGCAAACCGATTCCTCTTTCGACCCGGTTCATTTGCTTCGTGATCGCTGATTTCACGCCAAAATTGATCGAAATGGTGTCGCTATCAATTGCCCAGAGTAGAAGTGCAGACGGCGAGGGATATTTCGGCTTCTCGCCGATTCACAATGCTGTCGTCGAAGTCCTTCCTTACAACAAGCTTCTCCATGACGCTCGCCTGCGGAACGAAGCGTTTTTTTCCAAACTCGGCCTCAGTTGAGATTGAGGTCAACCAAGCAAGCGGCACCACGGGCAAATGGGCGAATCACCTCCGACGCCGCCAAACCATTTTCCTACAGTTACGCGTCGGTGATACGTTCTATCCCGCTCTTTGACATCGTCGAATTGCGTAATAGTTGCAGGCCACCGCCCCGGTTTCGGCGAAATTGCGCCAGACCCGCAACTTCACCCCCGCAACTTCGGGTCGCCGACTGACGCAAGCTGTTACCCAATCGGGTCCGATGCGCCGGTTCGTGCGTTTGTGCGCCATTCCCTCAACGCAAAGGTGCTTTTATGAAAATCCCACAGGGCGCGCTTGTCGCCATTGTCGATGGCGAGATTTTGAACCTGTTCCGCAACACGGGCGATGAGGCCGCACCATCGCTCACCGCGGTGCCCGATGTCGCCGTGTCGATGGAAAACAAGGGTTCGGGCGGGCGTCATAACAGCAGCTCGGCCAACCCCGCCGACAGCCAGCAGAAGGAAGACAGCTTTGCCGCCGGGGTTGCAGAAATCCTCAACAAACGCGTTCTCGATCACAAGGTCGAGCAGCTGATCATCGTCGCTGCACCGCGCACGCTCGGCGAATTGCGCAAACATTACCACAAGGCGCTTGAAGCGATTCTGGTCGGTGAAATCGCCAAGGATTTGACCGGGCATTCGACCGCCGATGTCGAAAAGATCATCGCGGCGGCATAAGCCGCTTGGGTGCGCAGGCCGATTTCAACAACCGGCCTGCGCTTCCCAGAAATCAGTCCTATGCGTCGATGCTGGTGCCCAGTGCGCCGTATACCAGCCCGCCATCGACCGCGATGGTTTCACCCACCACATAATCGCCTGCGCGGCTGGCGAGATATATCGCGGTGCCGGCCATGTCTTCGTCGACGCCGATTCGCTTTGATGGAATGCCCTTGGCAATCGCTTCGCCATGGTCGCGGGCGGCCTTGTTCATTTCGCTGGCAAAGGCGCCCGGTGCGATGGAGGTGACGTTGATGTTATCGCGCACCATCCGCGCGGCCATCCGCTTCGTCAGGTAAATCAGCGCCGATTTAGACGCATGATAGCTGTATGTTTCCCAAGGATTCAGCCGCAGGCCATCGATAGAGGTGATATTGATCACCTTGGCGGGCTGGCCCGGGCTGGCAGCGGCTTTCAGTGGTTCAAACAATGCTTGTGTCAGGAAAAACGGCGACTTGACGTTCAGGTCCATCACCTTGTCCCAGCCTTTTTCGGGGAAGGTTTCGAACGATTCACCCCAGGCGGCACCCGCATTATTCACCAGGATATCAAGCTTGTCAGTATGTTCGGCGAGCTGGGCTGCCAGCGCCTTACACCCGGCGACGGTGGATACGTCCTGCGGCAGCGCGATGCAGCGATCGCCCAGTTCCTTGGCAGTTTCGAAACAGGCATCGGCCTTGCGGGCGGAGATATAGACGGTCGCACCCTGGGCGATAAAGCCCGCCGCGATCATCTTGCCAATGCCGCGTGAGCCGCCAGTGATCAGGGCGGTGCGGCCATCGAGGCGGAATAACTTGCTGGTGTCCATCTGTGTTCTCCTATCATCCGTTCGTTTCGAGCGAAGTCGAGAAACGTTGGGCAGCGCTTTTGGCCTGTTTCTCGACTGCGCTCGAAACGAACGGGGTTATTGTTGTTTAGACCGGTTTATCCCCCGCGCTTGATGGTTTCGCGTGCGATGATGATCTGCTGGATTTGGCTGGTGCCCTCATAAATGCGGAACAGCCGGACGTCGCGGTACAGCCGCTCGATCCCGTAATCGGCGATGTACCCGGCGCCGCCGAAAATCTGCACAGCGCGGTCAGCCACGCGGCCAACCATTTCGCTGGCATAATATTTCGATGCGGCTGATTCCATTACGACGTCCTTGCCCGCATCTTTCGCCGCTGCGGTTTCCAGCATCAATGCGCGGGCGGCAAGCGCCTCGGTCTTTGAATCGGCGATCATCGCCTGAATCAGCTGGTGTTCGGCAATCGCCTTGCCGAACTGCTTGCGCTCTGTTGCATAGGCGACGCAATCGGCGATCAACCGCTCTGCCACGCCGATGCAGACAGCCGAGATATGCAGCCGCCCCCGATCCAGCACGCGCATCGCGATTTTAAAGCCTTCGCCTTCTGCCCCCAACCGGTTTTCGACGGGCACGGCGACATCATCCATGATCACATCGGCGACCTTGGCGCCCTTTTGCCCCATTTTCTTTTCCGGCTCGCCAATGGAAACGCCGGGCAAATTGCGCGGCACCAGAAAGGCAGAAACGCCGCGCGCGCCGGGTTCATCGCCGGTGCGCGCCATCACCGTGAACAGATCGGCCTTGTCGGCATTGGTGATGTAGCGTTTGGTGCCGCTCAACCGATAGACATTGCCGTCTTTGACAGCCCGGGTTTTCACCGCACCCGAATCGCTGCCGACATCAGGCTCGGTCAACGCAAAGCTGGTGACGATTTCACCGCTGGCGATGCGCGGCAGCCAGAGCGATTTTTGTTCTGCGGTGCCCGCCATCACCAGCCCCTGGCTGCCGATGCCCACATTGGTGCCGAATGTGGATCGGAATGCAGGCGTGGTGCGGCCAAGCTCAATCGCGACGCGACATTCCTCGCTCATTGTCAGGCCAAGGCCACCATATTCCTCCGCGATCGATAGGCCGTATAGGCCCATCTCGCGCATCTCAGCGATCACCGCTGCGGGAATTGCGTCGTCGGCCTCAACCTGGCTTTCCAACGGGCGCAGTCGCTCGCTGACAAAGCGGCGCACCATATCGATCAGCGCGTCAAAAGTTTCTGGGTCGAGCGCCACGGGAACCATCCTCTTGATAGTGTTGGCTTGCGCTATCCCAGTCAGCGCATTGCTGCAAGTTGTGCAAACCCGAAATTCCAAAAGCGAGTGACGGGGCGATCTGCCGCCGCTAGGATGATCGGCAAAACAAGTATGAGAGGATCGTTGGCAATGCGTTTTTCGGGCAAGCGGGCCGTCGTCACCGGCGCTTCATCGGGCATTGGCCGCGCTACGGTGCTGCGTTTGGTGGATGAGGGGGCCGAAGTTTGGGCAGGCGATATCGATGAAGCCGCTGGGCTTGATCTTGCGCAGACGTCCAATGGCCGCATCCATTTCCAGCGTACCGATGTTACGAAAGCCGAAGATATTGAGGCGCTGATCCTGGCGGCAGAGGCAGCGGGCGGCATTGATGTGCTGTTTAACAATGCAGGCGCAGGCGGCGCGCGCGCAAAGATTGATGCGATCACGCCCGATGAATGGGATTACACCCAGAACCTGCTGCTGCGCTCCGTCGCGCTGGGCATTCGCTTTGCTGCCCCATTGATGGCGGCACGCGGGGGCGGGGCCATCGTCAACACCGCCTCCATCGCCGCGCTGCAAACCGGCGCTGCGCCCACCGCCTATTCCGTCGCCAAGGCCGGTGTGCTGCACCTGACCAAAATGGCCGCTGCTGATCTGGCGCAGCACCATATTCGCGTGAATGCGGTGTGCCCGGGGTTCATCACCACCAACATCTTCACCAGCGCGATGGAGATTGCAGGCGAAAACCGCGATCGTGCCAATGCCGTGATCGGGACGCTTGCTGGCGGGGCGCAGCCATTGCAGCGTGCCGGGGTTGCGGCGGATATTGCCGCTGCTGTCGCTTATCTGGCCAGCGACGATGCCAGTTTTGTTACCGGCACCCACATCGTGGTCGATGGCGGGATGACGATTGGCCCACGCCATAGCTGGGATCCGAACACGCCGTCGCTGTTCGCCATGCTGGAAGCGTTTAAGTGAGCATCGCCGTGGCGGTGCCTGCTGCCCGAATCCTGCCGATGCGCAGCCGCCTGTTCTTCGGGATGGGGTCAATTGCGTACGGCGTGAAGGACAATGGATTCGCCACTTTCCTGCTGCTGTTTTACAATCAGGTCGTCGGCCTGTCCGCGGCCAGCGTGGGCATCGCGATCATGATGGCGATGATGGTTGAGGCGTTTGTCGACCCCGCTGTCGGTTTCCTGTCGGATCATACCCGCAGCAAATGGGGGCGGCGGCACCCATGGATGTACGCCTCTGCCATCCCGGTTGCGATTGGCTGGCTGTTGTTGTGGAACCCGCCGACCGGGTGGAGCGAGATGGGGCTGCTGTTCTACCTGTTCGGCAGCGCGCTGCTGGTGCGGGTTGCGCTGTCGGCATTCGAAATCCCCGCCTCTGCGCTCGCGCCTGAACTCAGCTCTGATTATGATGAGCGGACCAAGCTTTTTTCCTACCGCTATCTGTTTGGCTGGATTGGCGGGCTTGGCATGTTGTCGCTGGCATATGGTGTGTTTCTGGTGCCCGATGCCACGCATGCGGTGGGGCTGCAGAACGGCCCCGGCTATTCGAGCATGGCAACGATGGCGGCAATCGTGATGGCAGTGGCGATTCTGGTATCGTCCTGGGGGTTGCACGGCGAGATCAAATATCTGCCGAAACTGGCGGAAAGCACCGAGACGCTGGCGGATCACTTCCGCGCGTTTCGCCAGACGGTATCGAACAAGGCGTTTGTCATCCTGATGCTGGCCGGGCTGTGCGCCTTTACTGCGCAGGGCATTTCTTTCGCGCTGTCCAACTACATGTACCAATATGTTTGGCTGTTCAGCGGCGGCGATTACCAATGGCTGTCACTTTCGCTACTGGCAGGCGCGATTGCGGCCTTCATCATGGCCCCACGATTGACCCGGGGGGGCGACAAGGCGCGGATGGGCACAATCCTGTCGATCCTTAACGTGCTGCTGCTGATCAGCCCCTATATCTTGCGGTTGATGGGTGCGTTTCCGCTGCCCGGTTCGCCCGCGATGCTGCCGATTTTGCTGACGATCTTTGCGCTCAACACCGCCTGCGGGGTCAGCGCCTTCATCATCGGCGCATCAATGCTGTCGGATGTGGTGGAGGAATCCGAAATGCGCACGGGCAGGCGATCAGAAGGGGTGTTCTTCTCCGGCAGTTTTTTCGTCCAGAAAATGGTCGGTGGGCTGGGGATTTTCATGGCCGGTGCCATCCTGTCCATCGCGCAATTCCCGGCCGCTGCAAAGCCGGGCCAGGTGCCGATTGCGACGGTTGACCGGCTGACGCTGATTTTTGTCGTGCTGTTGTTCGTGTTTTACGGGATGGCGGCGATCATCTATTCGCGCTTCCCGTTCGGGCGCGCAGAGCATCTGGCGCGGCTGGAGCGGATGGGGGCCCAGACAGCGATGTGATTGGGGGGGTAATTTACCCAACGCCCGTTCGCCCACCGGCCGTAATCAGATCGGCTCAAGCCCCTGATCAGTCAACACCCCGCGCCGGTGCAAAAAGCGGAACACCGGATTGATGAACGGGTTTGACCAGCCGCAATTGGTTGCGAAATCGCGTTGCAGGCTGTCGTGGTGAATCTGGTGCGCCGCGGGCGTCATCAACAGGCCCATATGGCGCATCACGCGGACGATGGCGGGAATATCATCGCGGTGCAGCGTGCCGTGGAAATATTGCGCCAGCACGCCGCCCACCAACAGGCTCGTGGCGCCTGCCATGAACCAGCCCGGCACTGGCCACACAAACGACACGGCGTTCAGCAACAGCGATACCGGCAAGCCAACCGCGAATATTGTCGATCCGACCAGGGTCAGGAACGAACGGCGGCCCAGCGCATCAGGGCGCGGGTGGTGATTTTTAAAATCGAACACCAGCCGCTGAAACGGGCCGATCTTGGCCAGCGTTTGCCGTCGCAGCGCCAGATACGCATCCGATTCGCGTGAGCCCGGATAATGAAACATCGTGCCAAGCCCGATTCCCGGCGGGCAGGGCAGATAATCCAGCGCCATATGGATCACGCCCGATGCCAGATCCGCCAGGAACCAGCCGATCAGCAGCGCCGGCAGCACCGTCCAGTCGATTGGCCCCAGCACCCAGCGGCTATTCACCGCCAGCGAGACGATAAACAACAGAATGGCGGCACGCTTCAGCATGGGGCGGCTATAGCCAGCGAAGCCTGATTTGGCGAGAGTGAACGCGCTGATCGCCGCGGTCGGGCTGCAATCGGTCGGCAAGAAAGACGGGTCACCGCCCCCTAAACACGGTTCGTCGGAAAAGGTTCCGTTCATCGCCGCGCAAGGGTTTCCCAATTCGGTACGGTCTGCTTTTGAAGGCTCAACGAGCGGCTAGACACCGTTCAAATACCGACAAGACACCTTTGGGGGGTCCATGACAATCAAGGCTTTGGCAGCGCGTTTTGCGCTGGTGCTATCGTGCGCCCTGATGGCAACCACCCCGGCATTCGCCCGGACGCTCCAGTGCGTTCCATTCGCCCGTGAAGTGTCCGGTATCGAAATTCAGGGCAATGCGTTAACCTGGTGGGGCCAGGCAGCAGGGCGTTATGCCCGTGGCCAGGCACCGCAGGTTGGCGCCGTGCTTGCTTTTTCCGCCACCGCCAAAATGCGCTACGGCCATGTCGCCATGGTCAGCCAGATCGTCAGCGACCGTGAAGTGCTGCTCACCCACGCCAACTGGTCACGCCCAGGCGGTATTGAGCGCGACGTGCGCGCGATCGATGTTTCGGCAGCCGGTGACTGGAGCGCGGTTCGGGTGTGGTTTGGCCCGATCGGCGGGCTTGGGCTGACTGTCTATCCCACCAAGGGTTTCATCTATGGCAATGGCGCACCGCAAGATGCGCTGGCCGTGCCAACCACGCCGCAGATCGCGCACAATGTAACCGGTGAGCGCGGCATCCTGACGTTGGTGCAAGACGCCGGGTTTTAAGGGCAACGACAGCAGGTCCTACCCCCTCGTATCCGGGAGGGCTCGCCCCAGGCGCGGTGCTTGTTGATAGGCCCCACCCCAAGCCCAGGCGTTGCGCACGCCCTCTAGGCCGGATCGCAATCACACCAACCCATCCGTCACCCCGGGCTTGACCCGGGATGACGGGATTTTTTTTGGATCGGTTCGTTCACAACCGGCGCGAAAATACCCAAGGCCAATGGCAGGGACGGTGGATCACCCAATCTTGCCGGGATGGAATGTCATCGCGACGCCGTTCATGCAGTACCGCTTGCCGGTTGGCGCAGGGCCGTCATCGAACACATGGCCCAGATGCCCGCCGCAGCGGCGGCAATGGACTTCGGTGCGCTCGAACAACAGGCTGCCATCAACCCGGGTGCGCACGGCATTGGGCAGGGGCTGCCAAAAGCTTGGCCAGCCGGTGCCGCTGTCGAACTTGGTGGTTGATGAAAACAGCGGCAATGCGCAACCGGCGCACCAGAAACTGCCCGCGCGCTTTTCGTGGTTCAGCGGGCTGGTGCCGGGATATTCGGTCGCCTCATGCCGCAACGTGCGATAGGCGGCGGGGGACAGCTTGGCTTTCCACTGCGCGTCGCTCAGCGTCAGTTCAAACTTTTCGGCAGCGGTTGCAGGCGTGGTGCGCCAGCCGAACAGCGCGGCGGCGGCTGATCCCACAGCGGCAATTGACAGGAATTGGCGGCGATCGGTCATGCTAGTCAAACTCCCTTGAGCGTCCGGTACAACATTATTCGCACCAGCATTGGCCAAGGTTACGCGGCACCGCTGCCCATCAATATTTGCTGATCGTCACCGGCAGTTTGCGATAGCCGTGAACGAAGCAGGCCGCGACGCGTTCTGGTTCGCCGACCACGTTCACGCGCATGCGCCGCTTGGCCATTTCTTCCAACAGGATGCTGATCTGCATTTCGGCCAGCCGCGCGCCCACGCAGCGATGGATGCCGTGGCCGAATGCCAAGTGGCGGCGGGCATTGGCGCGGTCGACGACGATCTTGTCGGCATCGTCACCAAACACGCTTTCGTCGCGATTGGCGGAAAGATACCACAGGATCAGCTTGTCACCGGCCTTGATCTGCTGGCCCTCCAGCACCGTATCCTGCGTCGCGGTGCGCCGCATATGGGCAAGCGGGGTTTGCCAGCGGATGATTTCCTGCGTCGTGTTCCCAATCAGCGTCGGGTCAGCCTCCAGCTTGGCGCGTTCATCCGGAAACAGGCTCAGGCCATATGCCGCTGCCGTCATCGAATTGCGCGTTGTATCATTGCCGCCAACGATCAGCAGGATCAGGTTGCCCAGAAATTCCATCTGGTCCATTTCGGCCATTGCGTCTGAATGGATCATCATGGAAATCAGGTCGGGGGTTTTTTCCTTGCCGAGCTTTTGGTTCCACAGGCCGGTGAAATAGGTGGCGCAGTCGTGCAAATGCTGCAGGCGGATCATCCGCTGATCCTGATCCTTGAACAGCTCGATATCGCCCGCCCAATCCGACCATAATGTCAGCTTGCGGCGATCCTCCCACGGAAAATCGAACAATATCGCCAGCATCTGCGTGGTCAGTTCAATCGATACGGTATCAACCCAGTCGAATTCCTCGCCCCAGGGCAGCGCATCGAGCAATTCGGCAGTGCGCGCGCGGATATTGTCGCTCATCCGCACCATTTCACTGGGGGTGAAGGCAGGCGCGACGGTGCGGCGCTGGCCGGTGTGCTTGGGCCGGTCCATCGCGATGAACATCGGCATTTTGACAGCGCCGGGCATATTTTCGTCAAAATCAGCCAGCGTGATCCCGCCGACTTCCGACGAATACATATCGGGCAGCGATTCAACCTCGATAATGGGCTTGTAGGTGGAGACCGACCAATAGGGGCCAAAATCGCTGTGCGGCACATAATGCACCGGCGATTGCGCCCGCAGCTGGCGGAACGGGGCCTGCCACACATCGTCGCGGTACAATTCCGCCCGGCTGACGTCGAACGGGTCCACAGCGCGCGTGATCGCCGGGTCTGCTGCCAAACTTGCCATATCTGCTCTCCTGCTTTGGCAGGAGCAGACTACTAACTTACACTCGTGTCAATAGTGTCCGGGCGCGTCGCCAGCGTGGTCCGCCGCATCAGGGCGGCAAATGGCTTTCGTCCGCTACCCGATTTGAGCACACCGCGCCGAAACGCACCTGCGCCTACCCAGATGGTGATGGTTACCCACAAAAGCTGCCAGGCGAGTGCGGCGGCGTGTGGCCACAACTCGGGCGAATTGCCGGCATGCGCGGCCATCGCATAGGGTGAACTGAGCGGGAAAACCTCCGCCAGCAATGCCAGTGGCGTGCCCGGCTGCGACGCGGCGGTGGAGGCCAAGCCAAACATCACCATCTGCACAATCGTAATCGGCAGCGACAGCATCTGGATTTCGCGCATCGTGGATGCCTGTGCCCCCACCCCCAGGAACACCGCCCCCAACAACATATAGGCCATGGTGAAATAGGCGCAGAACAACAGGATGAAAGCGGGCATCCCCACGGCTGGTGAGAAGGCAGAAAGCGCGCCCGCCGCTCCGGGGGGCAGCAAGGCCCCGATCTGGCTGATCAGCGTGCCCCAAAAGGTAACGAACAGCACCGCCACGCCAAACATGCCGATCAGCTTGCCCAGAAACACGGATTCAAGCGGCACGGCGGCGGCCAGAATCTCGATCACCTTGTTGCTGCGCTCCTCGGCCATCGTGCCGACGGCTTGGCCGGACAGGAACAGAGTGAGGAAAAAGATGCCCGTCACGCCAACCAGCGATGCGGCATTGTTACTCGCGGTAGAATTCTTGCCGGGCGTCGACAGCGTCTTGGTCGCCGTGCTCAACGCGGCGGCACCGCCGCTCGCCCGGTCGCGCAGCGCGGTTTCGGCAAGTTGCGCCAGATAATCCGCCGCCCGCGATCCGCGCGGCGCATAGATGATCTGGGGTTTGTCGAGCGGTCCATACAGCACCGCCGTGGCGTCCACCTTGCTGCTCTCAAAGGCGGCGCGCGCCTGCCGGGCCGGGTTGGGGCCGGCGGGATCGGCCTGGAAGGGCGGCGGCGCATCGGCCGATCGGAACACCCGCCGCAACCGTTCATCAGCGGCAGCCAGCGCCTTGCCATCCTCGGCGGGCACATAGGCGATGATGCGCACCTTGTCGGCAGGGCCGCGCGCCAGGCTTGATCCGCCCAGCGCGCCGACGGCGGCAAACGCAATCATGAACAGCGGCGACAGCAGGAATAACAGGAACAACGGGGTGAATACCGTCGCAGTGAAATCACGCCTTGCGATCGTCAAGGTCTGGCGGAGCAGACGGGCGCGGTTAGATGTTTGGCGCTTCATCGTGCACCCTCCAACGCATCGGGGCCGACAATTTTGACGAATGCATCGTGCAGTCCCGGCCGTTCGATCGACAGCCCGGATATGCCGTGGCCGGCGCCGATCAGCGTGCTCAGCAGGGTTTCGATTCCGGTTGGCGGCATGATGAACTTCCAGCCCTCATTTTCGCGCAAAGCGTCGCCAGGCAGCAACGATTCCACGCCAAATGCGTCATTTTTCGGCACATAATGGACCGTTTGTGGCAACATGCCGCGCGCTTGCGCCACTGTGCCCTCAAAACGGCGCTTTCCGCCGGCAATAATTGCCAAGCCATCGCACAGCCGCTCGGCATGGCTCATGATGTGTGTTGAGAACAAGATGGTCGCCCCGCGGTCCCGCTCAGCGATGATCAGCGCCTCCAGCCGTTCCTGATTCACCGGGTCCAGCCCCGAAAACGGCTCGTCCAGCACCAGCAGATCCGGCTGATGCACCACGGATCCCAGCAACTGGACCAGCTGCGCCATCCCCTTGGAAAGTTTGCGAATTTTATCGTCGACCGCATGGCCCAGGCCAGCGGCTTCCATCATTGTTGCGGCACGTTTGCGCCCTTCGCGCCAATCCAGCCCGCGCAGCGCGCCCATGAACGCGATCGCGTCGCGCGCCTTCATTGCTGGATAAAGCCCCCGTTCTTCAGGCAGATAGCCGATCTGGTCACTCGCCTCGCGCGGGCGGGCATGGCCCAGCAGGCTGCGTTTGCCCTCATCAGGCTCAATAATGCCCAGCAACATCCGCAGGGTGGTCGTCTTGCCCGCACCATTGGGGCCAAGCACGCCGTAAATCGCTCCCATCGGCACCGCAATATCAACCCCATCGACCACGCGCCGGTCGCCAAAACGCTTGACCAGGCCGGTGGCGCTGATCGCCAGTTCGCTTTTCAAGGAAATCCCCTATCGATGGACAGTATCAAGGACGACGCAGCTTGGAACATCTTCGGCAAAACCGTAGCGGGCAAGGATGAACGAAAACAAGTCTTTCGCCGAACAAATCCGCGATAAGGCAGCGGAACTTGGCTTTGCAGCCTGCGGAATCGCGTCTGCCGATGTTGCGCCCGCAGCAGGCGAGCGGCTGCGCGCATGGTTGGCGGACGGCGCGCATGGCGACATGATCTGGATGGAAGGCCGCGCCGATCAGCGCGCTTCGCCACGCGGATTATGGCCGCAGGTTAACAGCGTGATTGCCCTGGGGATGAGTTACGCCCCGGCCATTGATCCCCTGGCGCTGGCGACGGTGGGGGAGCGTGCGCGGATATCGGTTTATGCGCAGGGCGGCGATTATCATGACGTTGTAAAGCGCGCCCTAAAGGCGCTGGCGCGCTGGATCGTCCAGACAGGCGGCGGCGATTTGAAGGTGTTCGTTGACACCGCACCGGTGATGGAAAAGCCGCTGGCGGAGGCGGCAGGGCTCGGCTGGCAGGGCAAGCACACCAATCTGGTCAGTCGCAGCGATGGCAGTTGGCTGTTTCTCGGGGCGATCTACACCACGCTTAATCTGCCGCCCGATGCACCGGGTCGCGACCTTTGCGGCAGTTGTGACGCTTGCCAGCGCGCCTGCCCGACCGATGCGTTTGCTGCGCCTTACAGGCTCGATGCCCGGCGGTGTATTTCTTATCTGACGATCGAGCATGCCGGGCCAATTCCGGTGGAATTCCGCACCGGGATTGGCAACCGAATCTATGGCTGCGATGATTGTCTGGCAGTTTGCCCGTGGAACAAGTTTGCCCAGGCCGCGCGCGCCAATCTGGCCTTTGCGCCGCGCGCAGAGCTTGCCGCGCCTGCGCTGGCCGATTTGTTAACGCTGGATGATGCCGGGTTTCGTACCGTCTTCGCCGGATCGCCAATCAAGCGGATCGGGCGCAACCGGATGATCCGCAACTGCCTGATTGCGGCGGGGAACAGCAGCTCGCCTGTCTTGCTGCCGCTGGTGATCGGCTTGCTGGACGACGAAGCGACAATCGTGCGCGGGGCGGCGATCTGGGCGCTGGCGCAGCTTGATCCGGCGCGCTGGCATGTCGAACGGGCCGCCCGCCAGCCACGCGAAGCCGACCCGCTGGTCAGCGCTGAATGGCTATTTCCCGCCGTCGCGGCGGGTGAGGGCGGCGATGCATGATGCCCTGTCAATGGGACTGCCATCGGGTTGGCGCGAATCGATATGCGTCACGACGGGGGCGGCCGTGCCGCGCGGATACAGATAGGCATCGAGCACGCACGCCGCACTGGTGAATTGCAGCTTGCGGGCCGTGCCCTCCCGAATGTCAGCATCGGGCTGGCCGAACAGGGCGACGAGCGCATTCGCCTCCCGCCCCATCACCCGGTCCAGCCCGGTCAGCGATCGGGTGGTGGCGCTGGGCACCGGGGTGGTATCTGGCCGCGCCGAAATGGCGCTGCCGCTGGTCGTGCAACCCGCCAGCATCGCCGACGCCAGGACGAGCATCGACGCCATCTTTGTCCGCGCATTACCTGCCATCATCACCCCAGCCCCTTGATTTGACGTCATCCTGCCGAACCATGATCAGGTGCCGACGGCAAGCCCCGCGCGCTCCGCCTGGCGCGCAGTAGTTGCGCATCGCCGCGCTGGCTTCTACCGAGCGCCGATATTCAATCGTTCGGAGAGCTGTGTGACCAATCCCCGTTATGACGTCGTCGCCATTGGCAACGCAATCGTCGACGTTCTTGCCCATGCTGACGACGCCTTCCTGGCCACCCACGGCCTTGAAAAGGGCGCGATGCAGCTGATGGAGCCCAGCGTCGCCGAAAAACTGTACAGCGCGATGGGGCCGGGGCTTGAAGTATCAGGCGGATCGGCTGCCAACACGCTCGCCGGGATTGCCGCGCTTGGCCATGCTTGCGCCTTTATCGGCCAGATTCGTGATGATCAGCTTGGCGCGGTGTTCGCGCATGATATCCGCGCGATGGGCATTGATTTTGATGTGCCGGCGCGCAGTGAGGAACCGCCCACGGGCCGTTGCCTGATTCTGGTATCACCCGATGGGCACCGCACGATGAACACATCGCTGGGTGCCGCGCATTACCTGCCGCGCGAAGCCGCCAAGCCCGAATTGATTGCCGATGCCCGCTATCTGTATCTCGAAGGCTATATGTGGGATCCGCCCGAACCGCGCCAGGCGATCCTGCTGGCGATCAAGGCAGCCCGCGCTGCGGGGCGCAAGATTGCGCTGACATTGTCAGTGACGTTTTTCATCATGCAATACCGCGCCGATTTCCTGAAGTTGATCGATGACGGCCTGATCGACATCCTGTTCTGCAATGGCGAAGAGGCCGCCTGCCTGCTCGAAATGGACGATGCCGAGGCTGCGTCGGTTGCGCTGGCGGGGCGCGTGCCCACGCTGGTCGTGACGCACGGGGCGGATGGCGCGAGTGCCTTTAATCACGGTGAGCGCGTGGATGTGCCCGCTGAGCCGATTGACAAGGTGGTGGACACCACGGGCGCAGGCGATTTGTTCGCGGCGGGCTATCTGGTTGGCCAGATCCGCGGCCTTTCGCCGCAACAGAGCCTGAAATTGGGTGCAATTTGCGCGGCTGAAATCATCAGCCATGTCGGCGCGCGCCCGATGATCGACCTGAACGCGCTGGTGGCCGAAAAGCTGGGCTGAGCCCGGCCATTATCGCCGCCACGAAAAAGGGGCCGGGGAGATGATCCCCGGCCCCTTTTTGTTGGGATTGTTGCGGCAGTTCAGGCCAACGGCAGATCAGCCGGGGCTTCAACGATACCCCGCCCCACATGGCTCGCGCGGTAACCATAGGCGAAATAGATCAACAGCCCCAGCGCACCCCAGGCCGGCAACACCAGCATGGCTTCATACGGCAGGTTGAAGAACAGGAAAAGGCAGCCAGCAATCGTTGCCGGTCCTACCAGCCACAAGGCGGGTGTCTTGAAACTGCGCTGGCGGTTTGGCTCAGAATTCCGCAGCATCATTACCGCAATCGCCACCATCATGAACGCATAAAGCGTGCCTGCATTGGCGATATCGGCGAGCTTGCCGACCGGCAGGAAAGCCGCCGCAAAGGCGACTGCAGCACCGGTAAGCGCGGTAACGACATAGGGCGTCTTCCACTTTGGATGGATTTTCGACAGACCTTCAGGCAGCAGGCCATCACGTGACATCACGAAGAAAATGCGCGTCTGGCCGAACAGCAGGATCAGGATCACTGATGGCAGCGCGATAAACGCCGCGATGCCCAGCAAGTTGCCGATTGTGCCGAAACCGATCTGACGCAGCACATGCGCCAGCGCTTCGTTTGAGCAGACCAGCGCCTGGGTATATTGCGGCAGCGCGCATTGACGCGCGAGTTCTTCTGATCCGGCGGGGAAGGGAATCCCGCCTGGGCCCATGATCGGCTGACCACCAATTGTGCCGACGGCACCGGCGGCGACCAGAATGTAGAACACGGTGCAGAACAACAGGCTGCCGATCAGCCCGATCGGTACGTTGCGCTGGGGGTTCTTGGTTTCCTCTGCCGCTGTCGAAACGGCGTCGAAACCTACATAAGCGAAAAAGATCGTCGCGGCTGCACCCACTGCGCCAACGCCGCTGCCAAAGCCGCCAAAGATACCGGCAGGCAAAAAGGGATTAAAGTTGGCAGTCGAGAACTGGTCGCTCGGCAAAGTGAGAAAGATGAACGCCGTTAGCGCAGTGACCTTGATAAGAACGAGCACCGCATTAACCCGTGCCGATTCGGTGGTGCCGATCATCAGCAGCCAGGTTGCAAGCAGGGCGATGACAACGGCGGGCAGGTTGATAAACCCGCCCGGTGTGCCGCCCAGCGCCAGTGGCGCAGAGGCCAGATAGGCGGGCAACTCTATCCCGAAAAACTGATTCAGAATGGTGCCCGTGAAATAGCCGGACCAACCGACGGAAACAGCACTTGCTGCAACCGCATATTCCAGGATCAATGCCCAGCCGACCGTCCAGGCCAGCAGCTCGCCCATAACTGTATAGGTGTAGGTATAGGCAGACCCTGCGACTGGCAGCATCGAAGCAATTTCAGCGTAGCAGAGCGCGGCGACGATGCAGATCGCACCGGCAATCGCAAACGCCAGCATCAGCCCAGGCCCGGCCTTTTGCGCGCCGGCGGCGGTCAGCACAAAGATGCCCGTACCGATAACGCAGCCGATACCGAACAGCGTCAATTGAAACGCTCCAAGCGTGCGATGCAGGGCCTTTTTCTCAGCCGTGGCAAGAATGGCGTCGATCGATTTGGTTCTAGCGAATTTCATGTGTGTCGGAACCCCCCGGGGGATGGCGGACCATAATTGATCCTGCTGGTTATGGGACAGAACCTAGAGGGTAAATCCACCCTTGCAATCCCCTAAAGACTCAAATGGTGTGTGCCAGCATCGGCCCCAACGGGCGTCCGGCAAGGATATGAACGTGAAGATGCGGCACTTCCTGGTGCGCGTCCAGCCCGGTATTCGCCAGCAGGCGGTAGCCCGGCGCGACCAGCCCCGCAGCCCGCGCCACCGTGCCAACCGCGCGGACGAAACCGGCAATTTCGACATCGCTGGCCCGCGCGCTGAAATCATCCCACGAGACATAGGCCCCGCGCGGGATCACCAGCAGATGCGTTGGCGCTTGCGGGTTGATGTCATGAAAAGCGATAGCGAAATCATCCTCATACACCCGCTTCGACGGAATCTCGCCGCGCAGGATTTTGGCGAAGATGTTCTGATCGTCATAGGGCTGGGTGGCGTCGATTGGCATGATCAGTTGTTCCCTAAGGGTTCTTCGCGCCGCGCGGCCTTTTCATCAATGCCTGATACGCCTTCGCGGCGCATCATTTCGGCGCGGATGTCGTTCAGGCTCAGATCGGCATCGGCGAGTAGGACGAGCAGGTGGAACATCAAATCGGTTGCTTCCCCCACCAGCGCCGCCTTGTCGTCGCCCAGCGCTGCGATGACGGTTTCGACGGCTTCCTCGCCAACCTTTTGCGCAATCTTGGCGCGCCCGGCGGCGAACAGCTTGGCTGTGTAGCTCGTTTTCGGGTCTGCGCCCTTGCGGCTGCGGATGACTGATTCGAGGGTAGTGATGAAATCTTCGGCCATCTGCGCTGGCTGGCGCAGCGCGGCTGTTGCGTCAATCCTTTGGCGATTCCCGCCGCATTTTGCTGAAACGCGCGCGCATTGCCCGGCGCACTAGGAAAATGCCGCCCGCCGCCATCGCCGCCAGCGCGACATCGGAAAGCTCGGGCGCGGTGCGTGGTCGCGCGATGCCGGAATGCGGCGCGGCGAAAGCGGGAGTGGCGATCAGGAGGGCAAGGGCGAAACGCATTGCCTTTCATACCGCGCCTTCGGTTAAAACTCTCGTCATGCTGACCTTTGTTTTGGACTCTTGCCCTTAAGCCTTGCGGTTCCCCCGCGACGGCGGGGGCCCAGACTCGACTCCCGCCTTCGCGGGAGAACACAAACGCTGTTCTTGTGTTATTTCTCGCCGGATTACCCAAGCGGATGCCGCACGGGGACGCCCGCTACCGCCAGCGCGGCATGAGCATCGGCGATGCTCGCTTCGCCGAAATGGAAAATGGACGCGGCGAGCACGGCGCTGGCATGGCCATCGATGATCCCGGCGACCAGATCGCTCAGGCCGCCCACGCCGCCTGATGCCACCACCGGCACGCGGACCTGATCGGCAATCGTGCGGATCAGCGCCAGATCATAACCCGATTTGGTCCCGTCGCGGTCCATTGAGGTCACCAGCAGCTCGCCCGCGCCAAGTTCGGCCAGTCTTAGCGCGTGCTCAACCGCGTCGATGCCCGTTGCATTGCGCCCGCCATGCGTGAAAACCTCCCAGCGGCCCGGCGCCACTTGTCGCGCATCGACGGAGGCGACACAGCACTGGCTGCCAAACCGGTCGGCGATTTCAGCGACGACTTCGGGACGGGACACAGCGGCGCTGTTGACCGCAACCTTGTCTGCCCCCGCCAGCAACAGTGCCCGCGCATCCTCTGCCGTGCGCACGCCGCCCCCCACGGTCAGCGGCATAAAGCACACCTCTGCCGTGCGGCGCACCACATCCAGGATTGTGCCGCGGGCTTCATGGCTGGCGGTAATATCAAGAAAACACAGCTCGTCCGCGCCTGCTGCATCATAAGCGCGCGCCTGCTCCACCGGATCACCCGCGTCGCGCAAATCGACAAAGTTGACGCCTTTGACGACCCGGCCATTGGCGACGTCGAGACAGGGGATCACGCGCGCCCGGACAGTCATCTCACGCCGCCGCCGCCACGGCCAGCGCTGCGGCCAAATCGAGCCGCCCGTCATACAGCGCGCGGCCAGTAATCACGCCTTCCACGCCGTCGCGGGCGTGGAGCGCGAGGATGTGGATATCGGCAATGCCCTTCACCCCGCCGCTGGCGATCACCGGAATACGCACCGCGCGGGCAAGATCGACCGTTGCCTCGATATTGGCGCCCTTCAGCATGCCGTCGCGCCCCACATCGGTGAACAGCAATGCCGCGACGCCTGCATCTTCAAACCGGCGGGCCATGTCGACCACTTGCACCGTCGACACATCGGCCCAGCCCTTCGTCGCGACCATGCCGTCCTTTGCATCGACGGCGACAACGATGCCGCCAGGAAAATCACGTGCCGCCGCGCGCACCAGATCAGGGTTTTCCAGCGCTGCTGTGCCAATCACAACGCGGGATACGCCCAGATCGAACCAGCGCTCAATCCCAGCCCGGTCGCGGATTCCGCCGCCCAGCTGCACATGGCCGGGGAATTGCGTCACGATGGCCCTCACCGCATCGCCATTCACCGATGCGCCTGCGAACGCGCCGTCGAGATCGACGACGTGGAGAAATTCTGCACCTTGCCCGGCAAAGATCATCGCCTGCGCGGCAGGATCATCGCCATAGACTGTGGCGCGTTCCATATCGCCCTCGGCCAGGCGCACGACCTGGCCTGCTTTCAGGTCGATTGCGGGGAAGACGATCAGCGTCATAAAATACTCCCCGGCACGGGGAGGGGGACCGACGCAGGCGGTGGAGGGGGCGCGCCGCAAATGCTGCGCGGGAGGAGAACCCCCTCCACAACGCGCTGAAGGAGCGCGCGGTCCCCCTCCCCGTGCCGGGGAGGATTGCTTAGGGTCGCCATGCCAAAAACCTTTCAAGCAATGCCAGACCGTAACGCTGGCTCTTTTCAGGATGGAATTGCACCCCCAGCATATTGTCGCGGCCAATCGCTGCCGTCACCGCACCGCCATGTTCGGTCGATGCGATCACGCCATCTCCCTGATAGCCGAAGCTGTGCAGAAAATAGGCCTCGCCCGGTTCGATCAGCGCGTGCGAAACGGCGGGGATCACGTCGTTCCAGCCCATGTGCGGCACCTTGGCCGCCGGGTCGGCGGGCGCGAGTGGACGCACTGTGCCGCGCAGCCAGCCAAGCCCCGGATGTGTGCCAAATTCTTCGCCCGCCTCCGCCATCAACTGCATGCCGACACAGATGCCCAGAAATGGCACCCCGCCACCAATCACCCGAACGTTCAGCGCCTCGGTCATCCCCGGTACGGCGCGCAATGCGCTGGCGCAGGCACCGAACGCGCCAACGCCGGGCAGCACGATTCGGTCGGCACAGGCGACGACGGCGGCACTGGCGGTAATCTCTACCGATGTCGCGCCCGCCGCCTTCAGCGCGTTGGCGACTGAATGGAGGTTGCCCGCGCCGTAATCGATCAGCGCGATTCGATTAGCCACACCGCGTCACCCTACAGCACGCCCTTGGTGCTCGGGATGCTCCCCGATTTGCGCGGGTCGATTTCAACGGCGGTGCGCAACGCACGGGCGACGCCCTTGAATGCGCTTTCGATGATGTGGTGGTTATTATGCCCATACAGCGTCTCAACATGCAGCGTGATGCCCGCGCTGCCGGCAAAGCTGTGGAACCAGTGGCTGAATAATTCGGTGTCCATCTCGCCCAGCCGAGTTTGGGAAAAGCTGCTGTTCCAGACGAGATAAGGCCGCCCCGAAATGTCGAGCGCCACGCGCGTTAGCGTTTCATCCATCGGCGACAGCGCGTCACCGTACCGGCGGATGCCTGATTTATCGCCGAGCGCCTTGGCAATCGCCTCGCCGATTGCGATGCCGGTATCCTCGGTGGTGTGATGTTGGTCGATATGCAGATCGCCCACTGCCTTCACGTCCATGTCGATCAACGAATGGCGCGACAACTGCTCGAGCATGTGATCAAGAAAGCCAATCCCGGTGCTGATCGTGTACACCCCGGTTCCGTCAAGGTTGACGGTAACGTCGATCGAGGTTTCCTTGGTGGCGCGAGAGATGGTGGCGATACGCATGGCACCCCCATAGCGTTTGAATTTGTGGGCGCAATCATGGCCGCAAATCTTGATCGTCAATCTTGACCACGCCCCAAAGACCGCTAGTCCAAGGCGAATGAGCGATGGTCTGCCCGATAGCCTGATTCCCTATGACGAAATCGTGCAGGAGGCGCTGCGCGCGGTTGTGGGGCGCGTGCTTGGGTCAGTCGCTACCAATGGCGGGCTGCCGGGCGAGCATCATTTTTATATCACCTTCAAAACCCAGGCTCCCGGCGTCGATATTCCGCAGCGGCTGATTGAGCGTTTTCCTGATGAAATGACGATCGTGATGCAGAACCGATATTGGGATTTGCTGGTCGATGATGAGCGGTTTTCGATCGGGCTCAGCTTTAATCAGGTGCCGTCGAAACTGGTCATCCCCTATTCGGCGATCACGGGCTTCCATGATCCCGCGGTAAATTTCGAACTTCGATTCCAGGCAGCGGAAGGCCCAGAAGGCTCCGATCCGCATGACGAAGCCGAAAATGATGTGGTGGTAACCCCGGTTGAAGACGGATCGAACGTTGTTTCGGTGGATTTCAAGCGAAAGAAATAATGTGGCAGCGGTAAGCCGTGATCGCTGATTGACCACAGGCTTTACCCCAATCCTGACGCAATATTCCTTGAAGTGAGCGCCAGTGCCCAGCCTTGGGTGATGAAATAGCATTCCAGGCAGATTGCCCCTTCGCGCGCGGCCATGCGCAACCTGCGTCGCCCCTGCACATCCTTGGCGCGACAGCCATTTGCATAACCAGTCGTTCAGCGATGCGCGGGCGGCAAGAACGGTGTGGGCGTTCATCACGCAAATCCGCGCAAACGGTTTCCGGCGTTACAGGTGCCAGCACATCGGCGGTACTGCGGTGGGCAATGGCATCGCCAGTATCAACGGCGCCCCGAAGGGGTTCATAAATCGATGTTTTTATGGAGAAAAAATGGTGCTGCCGGTGAGGATTGAACTCACGACCTCAGCCTTACCAAGGATGCGCTCTACCACTGAGCTACGGCAGCAAACCCGGCATGTTGAGGCGGGAGCGCGCCTATGGTCTGAAGGCGCAGCGCTTGTCAAGGCGCGGATTGCGGGGGATAGATGCGCCATGACTGAAAACGACGACCGTGCCGAACGGCTGGCGGCCCAATTGCGCGAGAACCTGAAAAAGCGGAAAGCCCGCGCGCGGGGCTTGGCTGACAATGCATCGGCCGCGCCACTGGCGCAGGACGCGGCGGCTGTGGTTAATCATCGGGTTGCGGCGGATCGGGAAAAATAGGTTTTTCAACAGGCGGTGTCGCCGCTTGGGGGCAATCAGGCCGTCAGCGCATTATTCCGTTCTTGATTGCGCCGCGCCGTGCGCTAAATTGCTGCCCGTCGAGAATATCAGGAACGGAAAAACCAGATGATCAAGTCGTTGCTCCTTGCTGCCGCCGCTGCCACCGTTATCGCGGTGCCGGTCAGCGCCCAGACGGCGCCCCCCATGCCAAAGGGCGTTGCTGCAGCGGGTGAGAAGGTTTTTAATCAGTGCAAGATTTGCCATGTCACCGATAAGGGCGTCAATCGGGTGGGGCCGTCGCTGTTTGGCATCGTTGGCCGCAAGTCGGGCATCGTTCCCGGTTTCAAATATTCTGCCGCCAATTTGAAGAGCGGCGTTACGTGGAACGAAGCGACGCTGTACAAATATCTTGAAGCGCCGATGAAGTTTATGCCCGGCACCAAAATGGCCTTTGGCGGTCTGAAAAAGCCACAGGATCGTGCAGACGTTATTGCGTTTCTGAAGACAAAGCGCTGATTGCGGCGCCGCTTTGCGCATGGCTTAGGCTGTGCACAAAGCGGCGAGCATTTCGACCTTTTTGCTCGCCGGGCACATAATCTTCTTCGGTTGTTGGTCCGGATCGTCGCTAAAGACCCCCAACCGCCCCCTGCCGGGGTCAGAAACCAGCGCCGCGCGCTTTATTCCACCAACGCGTCAATCAATGCGGCCAGATCGATATCGCGGTGGCTTAGCCCACCGGCATCATGGGTCGTGAGCAGAATTTCCACGCGGTTCCACACATTTGACCATTCTGGATGGTGATCTGCCTTTTCGGCGAGCAACGCGACGCGGCTCATGAACCCGAACGCCTCGACAAAATCGGCGAAGGCAAAGCTGCGGGTGATCGCCGCGCGCGCCTCATCCCAATCCCAATCGGGCAGGCCGTCCAGCGCCTCGGCGCGTTCCGCTTCGCTTAACTGCTCTACCATGTTCGTCCTCTTGCCGTGGCTTGCTGGCTAGGCCTATGTGCCTCGTGATGAGAGAGCAAGCACCGACCGCCGCAGAAATTGAAGCGCTGGCACGCGAGGTGCTGCAGCGCATGCCTGCGCCATTCGCCGCGCATCTGGCAAATATCGTGCTCGTCGTCGAGGAATTCGCTGATGAGGAAACGCTTGCCGAACTGGAGATTGAGGACCCTTTCGGCCTGACCGGGCTGTATCACGGGCAGCCAGTGGGAGAGAGAGGTAGCACGCAATCAGGCGCGATGCCCGATCGCATTCATTTATACCGTCGACCGATTCTGGACGAATGGTGTGACACCGGCGACACGCTGAAGGCGCTGATCACCCATGTCGTGGTCCATGAAGTGGGCCACCATTTCGGCCTGTCCGATAAGGATATGCACGCGCTGGAACATCAGGCTTGACCGAACTGGCGTTTGACGGCGTGGCCTGCACGCGCGGGGGGCGGCTGTTGTTTGCGCATGTGTCATTTGCGCTGGGCGGCGGAGATGCACTGATCGTCAGCGGACCGAACGGCGTCGGTAAATCGAGTTTGATCCGCATCGCGGCTGGGCTGCTCCCTCCCTCTTCTGGCGCAGTAACGGGCAGTGCGGCGCGCGCTTATCTGGCCGAGGCGCATGCGCTGGACCCTGAGCAGACCCTGGCCGACGCGCTGTTGTTCTGGGCACGGATTGACGGCGCGGGGCGACCGCAAGTTGCGGCTGCGCTTGACGAGATTGGTCTGGCGCACATTGCCGCTGTGCCAGTGCGACTATTGTCGACCGGGCAGCGGCGGCGGGCGGCGCTGGCCCCGCTGATCGCCGGGGGCGCGTCGGTATGGTTGCTCGATGAGCCGGCCAGCGGACTCGATGTGGCATCGGTGGCGCGGCTGGGCGAGATTATCGCCGGCCACCGCGCGCGCGGCGGCGCAGTGCTGATCGCAACGCACCAGCCGATTGCCGTGCCGGATGCGCGGGAAATAACGCTGGTTGGGGCGGCGGCGGAGGTTGCAGCGTGAATATCTCCAGCCTTTTTTTGTGTCGAGCACAGTCACGGAAAGCGGGAAAGGCGCTGGACGTGGAAAGCTTGTCTCGATTTCGCGCGACATCAACGGGGTATTTGACGTGATCGTCGCCCTCATCATCCGCGATGTTCGTCGGGCATGGACGGGCGGCGGCGCGGTGTTTCCGGTCGCGTTCTTTTTGCTGGCCTGCATCCTGTTTCCGTTCGGCATCGGCCCGGACCGGGTTTTGCTCGCGCGGATTGGCGGCGGCGTCATCTGGGCGGCGGCGTTGCTGGCGGCGTTGTTGCCGGTTGAGCGGCTGGTGTCGCCCGATGCCGATGCCGGCGTTCTTGATCAGATTGCGGTGCGCGGCGGCAGCATGGTGGAGGTGGCAGCCGCCAAGATTGCTGCGCACTGGATCAGCTTTGGTCCACCGTTGATGCTGGCTGCGGTGATTGCCAGCGCGCTGCTGGGGATTGATGCGCCGACGCTTGGGGCGATCGAGTTAGGGTTGTTGATCGGCACGCCCGGCCTTGCCGCACTGGCGGTGGCAACATCGGCACTGGTCGCGGGGTTGCGGGGGGCAAGCTCGGTGGCGGGCCTGGTGATGCTGCCGCTCGCGGTGCCGCTGCTGATCTTTGGCGCTGGATCAATCGATGGCGGATCAGGCGCGCTGAAGCTGCTGGGCGCGGTGACATTGCTGCTGGTGGTGGGCGCGCCGGTGGTCGCCGCAGCGGCGATTCGGGTCGGGCGAGAGTAACCACCTGGTTTGCGCGAATAGCGCCGGGCAAAAAGGCGCTATTGCCCCAACCGCAGCACTGCGGTCGGCGCGCTTTTGAGTGTCGGCGTTGCCTGCCACACCATGGTTTTGCGTCGGCCCGCCAACTTCACGTCGTCTTCACTGCTCTGGCTGATGATGTCCGCATCGGTATCGAGCGTGAAAACGCCGTCCAACCTGCTCAGTCCCTGCAGCGATTCGGCACCCGGCATGCCGGATATGGCCGGCGACGCACTCTTCCCCTCATTGGCGAAGGCCGGGGCTTTTACACGCACCACGCCGTCCTGCCGCAATTCGATCGCGATGAAGGGCAGGATGACCTCGGCATCGATGTTGAACGGCCAGACGAACGCGTGATCGAGCCGGCCTGACACGGCATAGTCGATCATGAACACCCCGTCGCCGAGATAGGCGACCTTGCGATACCCCGCTTCCTTGCTCAGCTTCGCGGCGATGGCGCGGTTCTTGGCATCCGCTTCTGCCTTTTTCGTCGCCTTGCGTTTCGCGCCGTCCGCCGGGTTGTCATCGCTGCTGCCCTGGTCGCTCATCGCATCGCCATCGGGCTCGGCATTGATCACTTCGCCAATGTAACTGAACGCAAAGCTGCGATCGGCATTGACCGTCAGCGTCGAGGTGAATTTGCCCGGAGCCAGCACGCAACTGGCGAGCGCGACCGGCAACAGAAGCAAGGCGGCAAGGCGAGCGAAGACCATCTGCAATCCCCCAACATCAGGGGCAAAACCTAGCCCCGTGTCGCCACCGCATAAAGCGCAATCGCCGCGCCTTAAGATTTCGAGCGTTGGCCGCGCATCGGATTGGCATCCGCCAGCGCCGTCATGCGCGCGCGATGTTCGGTATCGGGCACGATCTCCAGCGGTGCTTCAGTTCGAAGCCAGTGATCATTGCCAGCCAGGATTTGCATGGACGGGCCTGCAAAGAATCGGTCATCCAAATCTTTGATGATCGGATCGATATCGCCGAACCCTCCGGCTTCGGCGGCAGCAACGAACCGATCCGGATCCTCGTGCGCAAACAACATCAATCCCTCGAACACCTCTAGGGCCTCATCAAGGCCCATGGCCAGCAGGCCATATTGGATGTCGACAATGGTCGCTTCTTGCCAGCCGCTGTTGCCCGCGAATTGCCCGTGCCCGCCATTGTTCACCTGCGCGAGGTAGTAATCGACATGGTAGCTGAGAAGCGCTTCGTTCGGAATTTCGTCGCGAAGATACATCGCCTCGCGCATCACGAAATTGACGAAATCGACCACCGCCATCGGCACGCTGTGGGTGTCGGCGTTATCGAAGCTGCTTTGCGGGATGATGATGGTCGTCACCGGCGTCACGGGAACGGCCAACTGTTTGCGGCCGAACGGCCATTTCATCGCGTCGCCACTGCATAAAGCGCAATTGCGGCCGCGTTCGACACGTTCAAGCTTTCGATATTGGGGGATATGGGCAACCGGGCCAGCACGTCGCAATGCTCTTCGGTGTTGCGGCGCATGCCTTCGCCCTCGGCCCCCAGCACCAGGCACGTGCGCGCGCTGCCGGTAATTGCCTCATTCAAGGGAATTGGTGCTTCGCCGGTCAGCCCGATTCGCCAATATTGCGCCTCGGCAATTTCATCCAACGCGCGCGACAGATTGACGACGCGCACCCATGGCACCAGTTCCAGCGCGCCCGATGCGGCGCGCGCTACTGTCCCCGATTCGGGCGGGGCGTGGCGATCTTGCGTGATGATGCCCAGTGCGTCGAACGCCGCTGCAGAACGTAGGATTGCGCCTACATTATGCGGGTCGGTCACCTGATCGAGCACCAGCAACGGGCGTTGATCATCGGCGCCCTGTTCCAGCAAATCGCCCAGCCAGATATCCTCCAGCGGATCAACCTCTGCTACCAGCCCCTGGTGCGGCGCGTCGCTTGGCACCAGCCGCGCCAGATCGGTCACCTCGGCAAAGGTGATCGGGATGACGGGCGGGATATCCAGGCTCGCCAGCGCCTCGCGCGTTGCCCATAATTTGCGCACCACGCGTTCCGGGTTTGCTAGCGCGGCGGTAACCGCATGCCGCCCCCAAAAGCGCGGGCGGCCGACTGGAGCCTGCGAAGGGCGGTGTCCACGTTTTGCCATTACTCGTCATCATCCGCTGCATAAGCATAGGGGTCTGTCACGACCGGTTTGGTCGGCAGGGGTGGCTTGGGCAATGCCTTGTCCGCATTGGCCGCGTTCAGCAGGAACGATGCAAGGATCGTCGATGCCTGGCGCATGTCGTCTGCCTTCAAATGATCAAAGGTGTCGAGGCTGGTGTGGTGGGTGCGCGGGAAATAATCGAGCGGATCCTGAATGAACTGGAACCCCTGCAACCCCACCGCCTGTAAAAAGACGTGATCGGTGCCGCCGGTTTTCTGGAACACCACGCTGGTTGCCCCCATTGCCGAAAACGGCGCGAGCCAATCGCGGAAAATGGGGACCACAGCGGGGTTATTCTCGGCGTAGATGCCGCGCACCTTGCCCGACCCGTTATCGAGATTGAAATAGGCGGCCAGCTCGCCATAGCCGGGCTTGGGCGTGATCGGCCAGCGGTTTGCCCAGCCATAGAAACGGGCAAGCCCGGTCTGCGGCGGATCATTGGGGCTGCCACGCGTCGCCAGATGCTGTTCGACATAGGCCAGGCTGCCCAAAATGCCCTGTTCCTCACCAACCCACAGCGCAAAGCGGATCGCGCGTTTCGGCTTCATGCCGGTCGTCTGCAGGATGCGCGCAGCCTCCATGATCATCGCCACGCCCGCGCCATTATCTGCTGCGCCATCTGCTGCGACCCAGCTGTCGAGATGCGCGCCGGCCATCACATAGCCCGCCTTAGGGTCTGATCCGGGGATTTCGGCGATAATGTTATACGCCTTGGTGTCGCTGTCGTCATAGGCGACCTTGGTGTCGATTTCGAGCGTCGGATTCTGGCCCGCTTTCAGCAAGCGCGCGAGACGGCGATAATCTTCAGCGGCAATCTCAACGCCGGGCACCTGCGGGGTTTCGCCAACGCCGAACAAATACCCCTCGCCATGCACTAGCTTGCCATCAAGCCGTGCCTGATTGGCATAGGCGACCGCGCCTTCGGCCTTGAGAAACGCATCAAGTTTTTTGGCGAAGTCGAGCCGCTTCAGGCGGCGATCGGCGGTTTCCGGATCATAAACGGGCTGCTGAAACGTATCGAGCTTGGCCAGATCCTCGCCCGTATAGCGGCGGAATGGCGATGTGCTGGGTTCAGAACCGGTGTTGGGGCGCGTGAGCATCACGATCTTGCCCTTCAACTTACCGCGCCACTTGTCGAACTCGCGCTCCTTGGTAATCGGGGCAACGATCAGCCCAGCAGTTACCGCGCCGGGGGTAGAGGGCGTCCAAGCGATCGGAATCGCGGTGAGCTGGATTGGTCGGGGCGTGACCATGCGCACGCTGGACCGTTCGATTGACCAACCGCGCCCGAAATCAAAGCCTTCCTTGTGCACATTGGTCAGGCCCCATTCCTTGAACTTGGCCTGGGTCCAATCCTCTGCCTTGCGCATCGCTGGCGAATTGGTCAGCCGCGCACCGATAACGTCCGACAGATGTTCAGCAGTTACCATCACCTGGCTGTGGTTGGTGCCCTCATCAATGATTTTGGCAACAACGCTGCGGTCTACGCTTTGTGCGGCGGCGGGGGTTGTCGTGCAAACGGGCAGGAAAATCGTGGCAGCGGCAAGCAGGAACGAACGGCGCATGGAACCCCCGGATCAAGAAGCGATAACAATGGTGCACGGGTATGCGGCGCGCGCGCCCTGCGCAAGTCATTGCGCGTTGTGGGCGTTGACAGCGTCGTCCGCGAAAGGCATGGGCACGCCTCGCTTTATCTAGCGCCTCTGTGGACAGGTGGCCGAGTGGTTAAAGGCAGCAGACTGTAAATCTGCCGGAGTTTCTCCTACGTAGGTTCGAACCCTACCCTGTCCACCAATTTCCCTGGCGCGAAACCGCCGATTCCAAACCTTTTTGGTGCTTTGCGCTCAATGCAGGACAGCGACGGCGTATTGCCATTTGGGTTTCACAAAACTGTCATTATAATCGGCGTTTGGTATCGTGCATGGCGGCTGCTCTGGAGGGGTGGCGATGGTCGTCCAGATAGCGACCAGCGGGGGGCGTTCGACGCATGGGCGAAGCGATTGGTATCGCCAACGATTCCGGTGAGCCGAGGGGCGGCGCGCTGAATAAGCTGACTGGCAAGGCCATTTTCGGCTGGTTGAACGATATCTTTGCCAGATCACGCTGTGACATGCTTTCCGTGTTGTTCGGAATTTCCTATGCCGCGCTGATGGCCGATTACCCGGCATTGACGCAGGCGCTGTTGACCTATGTCATTACGGTGATGGGCGAACGACTGCGTTTTGCCAGCCAGGCGATTGGCATTTTGCAGAACTGACCACGCCCTGGAGTGCGCCGCCATTGTTGCTGATCGCCTGATCCGCGTTGCGCTTGCCCTGTTCTGCACCGTGGCTGCGAACCCCGAAGTCGCCGCGCAATCTGCGGCGGCAACAATGCCAGAGGATATTGTTGTTATCGGTGGCGAATTGCCGCGGCCGCCCGGCACGCCGGCCTATGGATCGGTAACAATCGGTCGGGAACGGTTGACCAGTGATGCGTCTGGCCGGGTGGAGAATGTTCTGCGCGATGTGGCGGGGTTTCAGCAATTTCGCCGGTCGGATAGCCGCTCAGCCAATCCATCCGCGCAAGGCGTTACGTTGCGGGCGCTGGGCGGCAATGCATCGAGCCGGGCACTGGTGCTGCTAGACGGGGTGCCAGTGGCTGATCCGTTTTTCGGCCATATTCCGTTTAGTGCGATCGTCGGCGACCGGCTTTCGGCGGTGCGCGTAACGCGCGGCGGCGGGGCAGGTGCATTTGGTGCTGGGGCGGTAGCGGGCACAATCGAGCTGGTCAGCGCGACGCGACGCGATCTGCCGTTGGCGGACGGTACAGCGCTGTATGGCAGCAACAATGCTCAGCAGGTGTCGGCCAGCTTTTCGCCCGATCTCGGCAGTGGTTTTGCAACGCTGTCTGCACGATTTGAGCGTGGCGACGGTTTCTTCACGGCGCCTGACAGCCAGCGTGTGCCGGCGAGCGCCAGGGCGCGGTATCGCGATGGGTCGATTGGCCTGCGTGTCGTCGCGCCGCTGGATGCATCCACCGAGCTTCAGGTGCGGGGGTTGGTGTTCGGCGATAACCGCACGCTGCGCTTCAGCGGGGCGGATAGCAGCGCGGAGGGGCAGGATGCGAGCATCCGGCTGGTGCATCGCGGGGCCTGGGCAGTCGATGCGATTGCCTATCTGCAGGCGCGTAACTTTACCAACAAGGTGATCAGCGCGACCAGTTTTCGCCTGACGCTTGATCAGCGCGCCACGCCCGCGACGGGGCTGGGCGGTAAGATCGAGCTGCGTCCGCCGGTCGGCGGCAACCATCTGCTGCGCGTTGGCGTCGATCTGCGCATTGCCGAAGGGGCGCTGTTTGAGGATAGCTATAGCGGCGTGACCCGGCTGGTCACCGCCCGGCGCAATGCAGGCGGCGCGACGCAAACCCTGGGCGCTTTTGTTGAGGATGATTGGACGCTCGGGCGGCTGGTGCTGACAGGCGGGCTGCGGGTGGATCGCTGGACGATCACGGGTGGCCACTTCACCGAAGTTTCGGCGACAGGCGTGCGCACAATCGACCGGCGTTTTGCCGACCGAAGTGGCGGTGAGGTTACCGGGCGTGCGGGCGCTGTGTTGCGTTTGGGGGAAAGGCTTGCCGTGCGCGGGGCGGGCTATACCGGCTTTCGCGTCCCGACGTTAAACGAGTTATACCGCCCGTTCGTCGTTTTTCCGGTAACCACCCAGGCGAACGCTTCATTGGGGCTGGAGCGGTTGCGCGGGGTTGAGGGCGGGGTTGATTTGTCGCCTGCGCGCGGCGTTTCGATTGGCGTCACCGGCTTTTACAATCGGCTGGGCGGGGCGATTGCCAATGTCACCACCGCGCTCAATCTGCGCCAGCGACAGAATGTCGACGCAATTGTGGCGGCAGGGCTGGAGGTGACGGGGGAGGCGCAGCGTGGTGCGTGGTCGCTCAGCGCCTCCTATGCGTTCAGCGATTCGCGTGTTGCGGCGTCAGGCGTGTCCGCGCCGCTGAACGGCTTGCGCCCCGCCCAAACCCCGCGCCATGCGGCCAGTACCACGCTCGGCTGGGTCCCCGCCAAAGGCGTGCGCCTGTCCACCACGGCGCGATACACATCGGCGCAGTCCGAGGATGATTTGCAGACCGACAGCCTGCCCGGCGTAGCCACAATCGACGCCACCGCCCAGCTTCCCATCGGCAAACGCCTCGCCATTATCGCCCGCGCTGAAAATCTGTTCGACGCTGACGTGGTGACCCGTAATGTTGGCGGATCAATCGATCTGGGTACGCCGCGCCTGTTCTGGATTGGGTTGCGTGTTCGCTAGGTTGATCGCCGCGCTGCTTTATTCCAAGGATCGCCTATGAACCCGCTTTACGCCAATCTGGGCACCACGATTTTCGAGGCGATGTCGGCGCGGGCGCGGGCCAATGGCGCGATCAATTTGGGGCAGGGCTTTCCCGACGGGCGCGGGCCGGAGGATGTGCTGGCGGAGGCAGCACGCGCGCTGCTGGGCGAATCGAACCAATATCCGCCGATGGCCGGGCTTCCCGTGCTGCGCCACGCGGTGGCGGATCATTATGCCGCGCATCAGGGGCTTGATCTTGACGCGAGCGAAGTCATCGTCACCTCAGGCGCTACCGAGGCGCTGGCCGCGAGCATATTGGCGCTGGTGTCACCTGGGGACGAGGTGGTGATGTTCCAGCCGCTCTATGACGCCTATCTGCCCCTGGTGCAGCGGGCAGGCGGTGTAGCGCGGTTGGTGCGGCTCGAGCCGCCCGGATGGCGGATCACAAAAGAGGCGCTCGCCAAGGTGGCGAGTTCGCGCACGAAGCTCATCATTCTCAATACCCCGCTCAACCCCAGCGCGACGATGGCGACGCCGGAGGAACTGGCGCTGATCGCCGATTTCTGCGTCTCGAACGATGTGATCGCGATCTGCGACGAGGTTTGGGAGCATGTCGTGTTTGACGGTCGCACCCATGTGTCGCTGATGACGCTGCCGGGGATGCGCAATCGCACCGTGAAGATTGGCTCTGCGGGCAAGATTTTCTCGCTCACCGGTTGGAAGGTCGGCTGGCTGTGTGCCGCGCCCGCGCTGTCACAGGGGATTGCCAAGGCGCACCAGTTCCTCACTTTCACCACTCCGCCCAATCTGCAGGCCGCGGCGGCGTTTGGTTTGGGCAAGGACATGGCCTATTTCACCGGTATGCGCGCCGGGTTCCAGCGCTCGCGCGACCGGCTGGCAGCGGGGCTGACAGCGCTCGGCTATAACGTGCTGCCCAGCGCCGCGACCTATTTCCTGTCGATCGATCTTGCAGCCAGCGGCATCAAGATGGGCGATGTGGCTTTTTGCGAGTGGCTGGTCGATGAAGCCGGGGTGGCGGCGATTCCAGTGTCCGCATTCTACGCGCAAGATGCGGTGACCAATGTGGTGCGGCTATGCTTTGCCAAGGCCGATGGCACGATCGACGCCGCGCTGGAGCGGATGGCACGACGACCTTAATTCAGATTTTCACCACGTAGGACCGGTGGTTCAGACAATGCCGTTGTTCGTTAGGGCGCGATGACTTCTTTTTTGACCGGTTCGTTTCGAGCGACGTCGAGAAACATGCCACCAGCGCTGCGCGGGGTACCTCGACTTCGGCCCTAGGGCCGAAGCGGTAGTTATCCCCTTCCGCCAGGGCGGCGCATCAATTCCGACCGAATTCCGAGCCGCTTGTTCCCCCGCGAAGGCGGGGGGCCAGACTGGGCTCCCGCCTTCGCGGGAGCACAACAAAGCTGTCAGTGGTTGCACGGGATAAATTCCGCCGAAGCTCGTCCTTAGTGGCTGGCTTGTCAGCCATTCGAAGGGCTCGACACGAACGGGTTGGGTAGTTGAGTCAATCCAAAGCTATGCCGCTTTATGGTCAGCTGGCCAGCACTTGCCAAAGCCTTCGCAAGAGGTCGTTACCCTTTCGCCAAGCCTTGATTTCTAACGGCTCCACCGGGCAAAAATCGCTGTTGGCAGCAGCAGCCCCCGCGCTTCCTCGCGCACCGCCATTTCGCCCACCTCCACCGTACCGCCCAGATCGGCCATTGCCTGGCGCAGCAGCTCGCCAATTGCCAGCGCGGACATGCGCACCGCATAGACGGTGAGCACCAGGAATTTGCTGTCGCCGTCCAGCAGCGCGCGGCAATCGGCGATCAGTGCGGGCAGATGTTCCTCCAGCCGCCACAGCTCGCCGGTTGGTCCGCGTCCAAATTTAGGCGGATCGAGAAAGATGCCGTCATAACGCTTGCTGCGCCGCACTTCGCGCGCTGTAAACTTCGCCGCATCATCGACCATCCAGCGGATCGGGCGATCGGCCAAATCGGAGAGGAATGCGTTCGCCTTGCCCGCCTCAACCGATTTCTTGCTGGCATCAACATGCGTCATCCGCGCGCCCTTTGCCGCCAGCGCCAATGTGCCGATGCCGGTATAGCCGAACAGGTTCATCACCTCGTCGGCATCCGCCACCCGGTCGCGCATCCACACCCATTGCGGGGCCATATCCGGGAAGAACGCCAAATGCCGGAACGGGGTATTCTGGGCGAGGAATAGCAGCTCTTCCCAGCGAATGTGCCACCCACCGCGCGGCACATCCTTGGAAAGGTGCCAGCGCCCGCCGCCATCCTCATCCGACGCGCCGATGAAATCACCATCCGATACCCAATGGTCGCTGGCGGGTGCCCACATCGCCTGGGGTTCGGGGCGGATGAAGCTGAACCGGCCATAGCGTTCAAGTTTGCGGCCATGGCCGCTATCCACCAGGCCGTAATCCGCCCAGGGCTCGCCAATCAGGGTAATCAGTGTCACGGGCGCGGGGTCGCGCGGGCGGCGATGTACTCAGTCACTGCGGCAAAGGTCGCAGGCAGGCTGTCATAGCGTTCCGTGCGGTCGAACAGGTCGCCGATCCTGGCGGGAAGCGCCGGGCGCATGCCCGTGGCACGCTCCACCGCGTCGCTGAACTTGGCCGGGTGCGCCGTGGCGAGCGTCACCACGGGCGTGTCACCCAGATCAAGATGGCGCGCCGCTGCCAGACCAATCGCTGTGTGCGGATCGATGATGTGCCCAGCCTCGGCATGTGCCCATCGCATCGCCAGCGCCATATCATCACCGTCAATCCGGTCGCTGGTAAACAACGCACCCGCGTCCGCACGCTGGGTGTTGGTCAGCTGCATTGCCTTGCTGACCTCAAACCCGCGCATCTGCTCAGCGCTGGCGGTGCCATCGCGCCCGCCCAGATCGAACAGCAACCGTTCGAAATTGCTGCTGACCTGAATATCCATCGACGGGCTTGGCGTGGGCACCACCTTGCCTTGCGAATAATCCCCGGCACTAATCGCGCGGTGCAGGATGTCGTTAACATTGGTCGCGACGATCAGCTTGGCGACCGGCAGTCCCATTTTGGCAGCGACATAGCCGGCAAAAACATCGCCGAAATTGCCGGTGGGGACAGAGAAGGCAACAGATCGTTCCGGCGCGCCAAGCCGGACGGCGGCATAGAAATAATAGACGATCTGCGCCATCAGCCGGGCCCAGTTGATCGAATTGACCGCCGAAAGCGTGAACCGGCCGGAAAAATCAGGATCGTTGAACATCGCCTTTACCAGCGCCTGAGCGTCATCAAAACTCGCGCCCTCCAGCGCGATGTTGTGGACGTTGGGGGCAAGCACCGTCGTCATCTGGCGGCGCTGCACGTCGGACACGCGACCCTTGGGATGCAGCATGAACACATCGACCCCGGCGCGCCCGGCCAGCGCATCAATGGCGGCAGACCCGGTATCACCGCTGGTGGCGCCAATAACGGTCAATTGCCGCGTCGACCCCGTCAGAAAGCGTTCAAACAACAGCCCGACGAGCTGGAGCGCGACATCTTTGAACGCTAGCGTAGGGCCGTGGAACAGCTCAAGCAGCCAGTGTCGCTGGTCGAGCTGGACAAGCGGGGTGACAGCGGCATGCGCGAAGCGACCATAGGCTTGGGCGCACAACGCGCGTAGATCATCCCGCGTCATCGTATCGCCGATGAACGGTGCCATTACAGCGACGGCGGTATCGGCATAGGATAGCCCACGCAGGGCGGCGATCTGCTCGGCGCTGAGCGATGGCCAGTGTTCAGGCACATATAACCCGCCATCGCTGGCAAGCCCGGCCAGCGTGACTTGTTCGAAATTAAGGATGGGGGCTGCCCCACGAGTACTGATATAGCGCATCACCGCCGCGTTAACGGGGCGTGCCGCCCCACACAAGCGTTGCACAAGCATTGAGCAGGCAGCGCTCAGACCGCGTTAGGGGTATCCCGCCAGCGACGGCGCAGCGCCAGCGCATAAATGCCCAGCGCAATTGCAGCGAACACAAACCACTGCACGCCATATGCCAAGTGGTTGTTGGGGATCGAATCCAGCGATGGCCGGCGCGCGCGGGTAAAGCCAGGCGGCGGCGAATCCGCCACGATCATCAGCATGTCAGGCGCGGTCGTGAACAAATTGCCGATCAGGCTGCGCTTGGCGGGTGCGAGCGCAATCGTGCCAACGACCTCTCCGCCGCGCCATATCGGCTTGGCGTTGGGGTCGCGCGAAATGCCCATTTCCACGGCAAAGCCGGGGCCCTCGGCGCCGGTGCGGCACTGCGCAATATAGCGCCAGCCAAACCGACCTGCGCCCTCTGTCTTCCAGCTCGTCGGCTCAAGGCAAAAAGCGCTGGTGCGGCGATAGAGCAGAGACTTGTCGGTTGGGATCGACGGGAAGGCAACCAGTGGCCGGGCGGGGTTGGTCGCCAGCTGGGCCAAAAACGCCTCTTTCTTGGGCAAGCGATCAAATAATTGCCAGCAGCCAAGCGCAATCATCAACGCCACTGCAAGCGCGACGATGATCGAGGGGATGATCGGGATGTGTTTCATGGCAACGGCTTTTTGATCTGACCCTCGCGCGCGGCGTTGCGATATTCCAGGCTGATCAGCGCCCCCTTCGACACCCGCAGCGCGCCGATGATGCCGATTGCTGTCAACGGCGTCCAGATCAGCAGATGCACCCAGATTGGCGGCGCGATCGTCAGCGTCAGCGTGACCGCACCGATCATCACGATCGTGCCGATAATCAGGGTAAGGAACGCCGCCGGGCCGTCGCCGACGTTGAATGCGCTGATATCGAGCGCGCAGACAGGGCAGCGATCAGCAAATTTGGTCATGCCGTCGAACAGCGTTTTTGCGCCGCATCGCGGGCAGACGCCATTCAGCGCAACCTGCAGCGGGGTAGGGACAGGCGGTGCAGCCGGTGCTTCGCCCGTCACCCGATCAACCGCCGTGGACGGGTGCCCCCGCACCGCCCCACACATAGATCGACACGAACAGGAACAGCCACACGACGTCGACAAAATGCCAGTACCAGGCGGCGGCTTCAAAACCGAAATGCTGGCGCGGGGTGAAGTGGCCCGCATAAACGCGCGCTTGGCAGACGATCAGGAAGATCGTGCCGATCAGCACGTGGAACCCGTGGAAGCCGGTCGCCATGAAGAAAGAAGCACCAAAATTGGTGCCCGCGAACGAGAACGGCGCTTCGGCATATTCATAGCCCTGGATGGTGCTGAACAACAGGCCCAGCGCGATCGTGATCCACAGGCCATTCTTCAGGCCCTGGCGATCACCATGGATCAGCGCATGGTGCGCCCAGGTGACGGTGGTGCCCGACAGGAGCAGGATCACCGTGTTGAGTAACGGGAAACCCCAGGGACTGATGACTTCAATGCCCTTGGCTGGCCATTGGCCGGCAATATTCTTCACCGTTTCGGCGATTCGGGTGACTTCGCCGTCCATCACCTCAATCGGGGCGGGGAACAGCGAGAAATCGAAAAACGCCCAAAACCAGCCGACGAAAAACATCACTTCGGATGCGATGAACAGGATCATGCCATAGCGCAGGTGAAGCTGCACAACGGGAGTATGATCACCCGAATGCGCTTCCTTGATCACATCGCGCCACCACAGAAACGCTGTCGCGAGCACACCCGCCAGACCGAGATAGAAGACCAAGCCGCCATTGGGCGCCTTGTGCATCCACATGATACCGCCAGCGGCCAGCGCCAGCGACGACATTGCACCCATAAAGGGCCAGATGCTGGGCGGAAGGATGTGGTAATCGTGGTTCTTGGCGCCGGCCATCGTCATTTCCCGTTAGAAGCTGTTGTAGTGCGCTCTAGCTTGCAGCCGCAGCGGAATCCACCCCGTCTGGAACGGGATAAAAAGTATAGCTGAGCGTAATTGTGCGGATATCCTTGGCGTCGGGGTCAGTGAGCATCTTGGGATCGACAAAGAAGATCACCGGCATGCGTACCGTCTCGCCCGGCTTCAACGTTTGCTGGTTGAAGCAAAAGCACTGGATTTTGCTGAAGTATTTTCCCGCCATGGACGGCGTGACGTTGAATGTCGCCATCCCGGTGATGGTCTTGTCCGACGTGTTGGTGGCGGTGAAAAACGCCATGTCACGTGCGCCGACGACCACCGTTTCGGATTTTTGCTCGGGCTTAAAAATCCAGGGCAGCTTTGGGTTCACATTGCTGTCGAAATCGATGCGGACCTGCGCATTCACCGCGCCGGGTGCAGTTCGCCCGCGCTGGGTGGTGCCATTCAGACCGGTGGATTCGCAAAACAGCTTGTACAACGGCACGCTAGCGAACCCCAGGCCGGTCATGCAGCCAACGCCGATCGCGGCCAGCATCGCAGTGCGCAGATTAGGGGTCATGCGTGGCCTGCCTGAATCTTGGCGATTGTCACCGCGAAAAACAGCACCGCAAGCCCGCCAAGGATCAGCGCCATCACCATTGAGCGGGACTTTTGCCGCGCGCGAATCAGCTTTTCTTCGTCAGGCGTCATGCGATCGCTTCGCCTATAATCCAATGATCAACAACAAGGGCCGCAAACATCGCCAAAATATAGCCAATTGAATAGACGAACAACATGCGTTCGGGCTTCATCAGCTTCGGTGTCGGTGCAGCAACCACTACAACCCAGGCGGTCAAGGCGACAAACACCCCAGACGCGATTGCCGCAACAATGCCGTACAAAGCGCCCGCCAGCCCCAATGGCCAGGGCGCCACCGCCACCACCGCCATCGCGACGGCATAAAATAGCATCTGCCAGCGCGTGGTGCGTGCGCCGGAAACAACGGGCATCATCGGCACGCCGCCCTTGGCATAATCATCGCGGATCAACAGGGCGAGCGCCCAGCTATGCGGCGGCGTCCACAAAAATATCAGCGCGAACATCAGGATCGGAAGCAGCGAAACCTCTCCCGTTGCCGCGACCCAGCCGATCAGGGGGGGAAAGGCACCTGCCGCCCCGCCGATGACGATGTTCTGCGGCGTATAGCGCTTCAATCCGACCGTGTAGATGATGACGTAGAACAAAATGGATGCCAGCAAAAACGCGGCTGCAATCACATTGACCACTAGCCCCATCAGCACCACGCTGAACACGCCCACGCCGATGCCGAAATGTAGCGCGCTTTCGCGGTCCATCCGCCCGGCGGCTAGCGGGCGCTTGGCGGTGCGCTTCATCAGCGCATCAATATCGGCTTCATACCATTGGTTGAGCGTGCCTGCCGCACCGGCCGCGAGCGCAATCGCCAGAATCGCGGTGAACGCAATTACCGGTGGCAGGCTGACGGGTGCGACGAGCATGCCGCAAAGCCCGGTAAAGACAACCGAACGCATCACCCGCGGCTTGGTGAGCGCGAGGAAATCCCGCCAATCGGCGGTCATGGGAGCAGTGAGCGTGGTCGTTGTCATATCAAAGCTTCCCCCCTTCCGCAGGCGGAAGGGGTAAGGGTGATGCGGGGATGGCTGCTATGTCCATCCCGTTTCCCCTCCCGCCTGCGGGGGAGGGGGTTGGCAAACTCAGTGGCCGTGTGCGTCGTCGATAACCGGCAGCGTTTCAAACTGATGGAACGGCGGTGGGCTGGACAGCGTCCACTCCAGTGTCGTGGCGCCTTCGCCCCATGGATTGTCGCCCGCGGGCTTGCCGGACCGCAACGACATGAAGAGGTTGGCAAAAAACACGATCATGCTCACGGCCATGATCATATAGCCCACGGTCGCGACATAGTTATACGTCGCATATTCGCCGGTATAATCCGGAATGCGGCGCGGCATGCCCTGCAAGCCGAGGAAATGCATTGGGAAGAACAGCACGTTCACGCCGATAAAGAACATCCAGAAATGCACCTGGCCCAGCGCTTCGTTCAGCATCTTGCCAGACATTTTCGGGAACCAATAGGTGAAGCCAGCGAACAGGCTGAACACCGCACCCAACGACAGCACATAGTGGAAGTGGGCGACGACGTAATAGGTGTCCTGCATATAATCATCGATGCCGCCATTGGCGAGCACGACGCCGGTTACGCCGCCAACGGTGAACATGAAGATGAAGCCGATTGACCACATCATTGGGGTCTTGAAGCTCATTGAGCCACCCCACATCGTGGCGATCCAGCTGAAAATCTTGATGCCGGTTGGCACTGCGATGATCATCGTGGCGGCGGTGAAGTACATTTTCACGTTCACGCTAAGGCCGGTGGTGAACATGTGGTGCGCCCAAACGACAAAGCCGACGACGCCAATCGCGACCATGGCATAGGCCATGCCGAGATAGCCAAAAATCGGCTTTTTCGAAAAGGTTGAAATGATCTGGCTGACCATGCCGAAGCCTGGCAAAATCATGATGTACACTTCGGGGTGGCCGAAAAACCAGAACAGATGCTGGTACAGCACTGGATCGCCGCCACCGGCGGGATCGAAGAAAGTGGTGCCAAAGTTGCGATCGGTCAGCAGCATCGTAATCGCAGCGGCGAGGACGGGCAGCGCCAGCAGCAACAGGAACGCGGTGACCAGCACCGACCACACGAACAGCGGCATCTTGTGCAGCGTCATGCCCGGCGCACGCATGTTGAAAATGGTGGTGATGAAGTTGATCGCCCCTAGGATCGAGCTGGCGCCCGCCAGATGGAGCGACAGGATCGCCATGTCGACGGCTGGTCCCGGCTCACCATAGGTGGACAGCGGTGCATAGACCGTCCAACCGGTGCCAGCGCCGCCGAAGAACGGCGAAGCCAGCAGCAGCGTAAAGCTGGGGATCAGCAACCAGAACGAGATGTTGTTCATGCGCGGAAACGCCATGTCGGGCGCGCCGATCATGATCGGGACGAACCAGTTACCAAAACCGCCGATCATCGCGGGCATGACCATGAAGAACACCATGATCAGGCCGTGTGCGGTGATCAGCACGTTCCACAGGTGCAGTGAATGATCGAGGCCCTGCTCGCCACCCGGCAGGAAGGTAGCCCAATAACCAAGATACTGGATGCCGGGATGGGCAAGCTCTGCGCGCATCATGCCCGAAATTGCACCACCGATGATCCCGGCGACGATGGCAAAGATCAGGTAGAGCGTGCCGATATCCTTGTGGTTGGTCGACATGAACCAACGTGCAAAGAAACCCGGCTTGTGATCGGCATCGTGATGATGCGCATCATCACCGTGCGCTTGAAACGCGGATGGGGTGAGGGCGATATCGGTCATGGCTTACTTGTCCGCCTTTGGAGCGCTGATGGCAGGAGCCGCAGCGTCAGTTGTCGTCGGTGCGGCGTCTGTAGCGACCGCTGGTGTTGCTGTTACTGCCGCTGCTGGCACCACGGCAGGCGCTGCGCCCTTCACGGTGCCGCCCTTGGCGACAACCCATTTGTCAAACGTTGCCTTGTCAACCGCCGCAACGGTAATCGGCATATAGCCATGGCGTGCGCCGCATAGTTCCGAACATTGGCCAAAATACACGCCGGGCTTTTCAATGGTGAAGCTCGTCTCGTTGATCCGCCCGGGGATCGCGTCGAGCTTGATCCAGAATGCCGGCATCGCCCAGGCGTGAATCACATCATTTGACGTTGTCAGCAGGCGAATTGGCACGCCCACGGGCAGCACAATGCGGTTGTCAGTGGCCAGCAACGCGGGGCCATCAGCATCGGTCCGCGCGCGCTCCGTGCCCGTGGTCTCACCCTTTTCCTTCAGCATGTTCGACGTAATCTCGAACCCGCCATTGTCAGGATATTGATATGACCAATACCATTGGTTGCCGATCGCTTTCAGCGTGATGGCATTCGCGGGCGCTGGTTTGAACTGTGCTTGCAGCAGGCCGATCGATGGCACCGCGATCAGAACCAGAATGACGACTGGCGCAAGCGTCCAGATCACCTCGATGGTGGTGTTGTGCGACGTTTTTGATGCAACCGGGTTGGCCGCGCGGCGATAACGCCACATGGCGTACATCAACAACAATAACACGAACACTGAAATGGCGGTGATCACGGGCATCAGGATCACATCGTGCATCCAAGCCGCACGACGACCGGTAGGGGTTACCTGTGCCTGAACGCCAACATGTTTGTCGGTTGGCTGGCCGATACCGGCCACTGGTGCAACCACCGGGCCGCCATTATCGATCAGCAAGGGGTCTACTGCTGCCGGCGCTGCTGGGGTCGCCGTAGCTGGGGTCGCCGCTGTTGGCGCCTGCGCCGTCGCTACGGTGACGCCCGTCGCCTTTGCTGGGGTTTGTTCGACAGTGGGCGGTGCTGCCGCATAGGCAACGCTGCCCAGCATCAGCCCCGCTGCGATCGCTATTGTCTTTAGCCCCGTCATGCGCCCGGTCATTGTCATCTCGATTCGTTACCCATCATTACGGGCGCTTATCAGCCCTGCTTCGATGCGGGGATACGCCCTTTAGGCGGGGCCTATACGCACCAGCCCCCCCGGCCTCAAGCTTTTGCGTAGCTTTTTTGGCACTGGCGTTGCGCACCGTCATTGCCATTCGTATCACGCGGCCCGAAATACCCAAAGACAAATGGCGAAGGACGCTCAACGATTATGACCCAAGATGAGGTGCTGGCTGAGTTTCGCGATGCCGATGCGCTGCTTGAGGGGCATTTCATCCTCTCGTCGGGACTGCGGTCGCCGGTGTTCCTGCAAAAAATGCGGGTGTTTCAAGATCCGGTCCGCACGGCGCGACTTTGCGCGGCGCTGGCTGAACGGATCACCGCCCAATTTGGGCAGGTCGACATGATCGTCTCACCAGCAATGGGCGGAATCATCCCTGGTTACGAAACGGCCCGCGCGCTGGGATGCATTGCGGTGTTCGTTGAACGCGAGGGCGGCGAATTTCAGTTGCGCCGCAATTTCGAGATTCCCCCCGGTGCGCGCATCGTGATGGTCGAGGACCTGGTGACGACCGGGCTTTCGTCACGCGAATGTATCGCGGCGATCCGCCAGCACCCGGGCGACCTGCTGGGTGCCGCTTGCCTGATCGATCGATCGAATGGCCGCGCCGATATCGGCGTGCCGATGGTGTCATTGTGTACGCTCGACATCCCCGCCTATCCTGCCGACGCCCTGCCGCCCGAACTCGCGGCAATTCCGGCGGTAAAGCCCGGCAGCCGGGGGTTGGCGGCGTGAAGATTATCCTTGCCGCTGCATTGTCGCTCGGCCTTAACGCAGCCGCGGTTGCGAACGAACCCCGCGCTGACGCTAAGGCTGTGGAAGATATTGTTAGCGCGAGCGGTATCGAGCCGATGGGCGACGTTATCACGAGCAGAGGGGACAAAGTCTTCTTTACGGCGACGCATAATCACTGGCCGATTGAAAAGGTCAATCTCTGGCGCTGGGCGTCAGTCACGAAGCAGGTGATCGCCACGCTGGTGTTGCAGCAAGTAGCGGCGGGCCGGATTGATCTCGACCAGCCGGTCGCGCGCTATCTGCCGGGTTTCAAAAGCGCCAATGCCGGATCGGTGACGGTACGCCAGTTGCTGCGCCACCAGTCCGGCCTGCCCAATCCCGACGACACCGCCGCCACCCCCGATTCCGTGCCCGCCTATGAAGCGCCGGGTTATAAGGGCAGCCGCGATCCGCTGAAGGGCTATTGCGCCGGCCCGGTGAAGGGCGCGCCGGGGGGCAACTGGGATTATAACAACTGCGACTATATCGTAGCCGGCGCGCTGCTCGAAGCGGTGACGGGCAAAACGTGGCAGGCGCTGGTGCAGGATCGGATCGCCAAGCCGCTTGGACTGAAGACGGTCGGTGCCTTTCCGACAAAGAAGCCCACCGTGCCGGGCATGATCGACGGCAAGCCCGAGACGGGATACGACCTGAGCGCATTCGGCGCTTCGGCGGGGCTCTACGGCAGCGTCGAGGATCTTTGGAAATTCGACCGCGCTCTGATGACCGGCACATTGCTGCCCGACTCGGCGCGGGCACAGCTGTGGGACGGGCAGCCCAAGCTCGGGTCGATCGCGCTCGGCCAATGGGCATTTTCTGCTCCACTCGAGGGCTGCGCCAAGCCTGTGCGAATCGTTGAGCGTCGCGGCGCGATCGGCGGGATCGAGGTGCGCAACTTCATTTTGCCCGATGCCGATGTCGTCGCAATCGTCTTCGTTAGCAAAGCGGGCTTTGATTTCGGCGAGGTCTGGCAGGCCAGGGGCTTCAGCTACGATCTGTTAAGCGCTGCGGCTTGCACGCCCAAGGAACCATTATGACCGACAAGCTGCGCCTTGGCGTCAACATTGATCACGTCGCCACGGTGCGCAATGCGCGTGGGGTGGGCTATCCTGATCCCGTGCGTGCGGCACTGATCGCCGCAGCGGCGGGGGCCGACGGCATTACCGCGCATCTGCGCGAGGATCGGCGGCACATTACTGATGACGATATCGCCCGGCTGATGGACGCGCTTACCATCCCGCTCAATCTCGAGATGGCAGCGACTGACGAGATGCTGGAGATTGCGCTGCGGCACCGCCCGCATGCCGTGTGCATTGTCCCCGAAAAGCGGGAGGAACGCACGACTGAGGGCGGGCTTGATGCCGCCGGACAGCATAATCGGCTGAAGCGGTTGGTCGATCTGCTCGGCGAGGCAGGGTGCCGGGTCAGCCTGTTCGTCGAGCCCGACCCGCGCCAGATCGACGCGACGCTGAGGCTCGGCGCGCCGGTGCTCGAGCTGCATGTCGGGCGCTATGCCGAACTCGAAGGCGATGCGCAGGCGGAAGAACTGCGCCGGTTGTCCGATGCCGCCGCGCTTGCCGCAAAGAACGGGATTGAGGTGCATGCCGGGCACGGCCTGACGCTCGACAATGTCGCTCCAATCGTGGCCATCCCCCAGCTGCGCGAACTGAATATCGGCCATGCGCTGATCGCCGACGCGATTTTCATGGGGCTTGGCGATGCCGTGCAGGCGATGCGCGCGGCGATGGACGCGGCGCGGTGAACACGCTGGGCCACCGCGCGGCGATAACAATGGGCTTGCCGGTGCGCTTGCTGGTGCTGATCGACATTATCGTCTGCGCCCTGATCGCGCTCAGCCCGCTGATCGTAGCCATCGCGGTGAAGCCCGATCTCACCGGTGCTGCGCTCATCGACATTGCTGTCGAGCGTGCTGCCCTGGGGCTAATCGTGAGTGTCGGCCTGATTGGCGTCGGGTTGCTAAGCTGGGCAAGATTTGGGCCGATTGCGCCTGTGTGCGTGTTGCTGTTTTTTTGCCCGGTCGTAGCGGCATTGTTTTTTGCGGCCTGGGGCTTTCGATGATCATCGGGCAATGATCATCGGGCTGGGATCAGACCTGTGCAATATCGAGCGGATCCAAGCGGCGCTTGACCGGTTTGGCACCCGGTTTGAGACGCGCGTGTTTACAGACGTTGAGCGCGCCAAGGCTAGTCAGCGCCCGTTCACCCGCGCGGGCACATATGCGAAACGATTTGCCGCCAAAGAGGCATTTTCCAAGGCGGTGGGAACGGGATTTAAACGCGGCGTGTTCATGAAGGATATCGGCGTGGTCAATGCGCCCAGCGGGGCGCCCACATTGGCGCTGACCGGTGGCGCAAAGGCAAGGCTTGACGCAATGGTGCCCAGCGGCCACCGCGCCAAAATACATTTGACGCTGACGGATGATCATCCTTGGGCCCAGGCCTTTGTGATTATTGAGGCCGTCAGCCTGGAAGTGCTCGCAAGGGACGATAATGATGTCGGGTGAAGAATTGACCATGAACGGTGCGGGCGGCGATACGGCAGATCAGGTAAAGCCCGGCACGGATTGGCTGGGTGAGCTCCGCGGCATTTTCTGGCTGATCCTGGCGGTGTTGGGGTTCCACAGCTTTGTCGCCAAACCCTTTTACATCCCGTCTGAATCAATGCTGCCCGGCCTGCTGATCGGTGACCGGCTGGTCGTCACCAAATATCCTTATGGTTTTTCGTTCGTTTCGCCGACCTTTCACCTGTTGCCGTTTATCAAAGGCCGTGTTTTCGGTCGACTGCCGGTGCGCGGCGATGTGGTGATCGCCACCCCGCCGGGCACGACTGAAGATTATATCAAGCGCGTGATTGGGCTGCCCGGCGATACGTTGGAGGTAAAGCGCGGCGTGGTGTTGTTGAACGGGGTGCCTGTGAAGCGCGGGCCAATTCATGACAAGCTGATCGCGGTCGATGCCAATGCCACCTGCACCGATTATTCGGGAGCGCTGCGCGCTGGACGGGACGGCGTGTTCGAATGCCATTTGCCGATTGTCACCGAAACGCTGCCCAATGGCCGCACCTATGACACGGTGGAGCTTGGCTATAGCCCCGGCGATGATTATCCGGCCGTCAAAATCCCTGCCAATCATGTCTTTCTAATGGGCGACAACCGGGATCGCAGCGCCGATAGCCGTTTTGCGCTGGGTGAGCCTGACAAGGGCCTTGGCGGGCCGGTGTCTTGGGAATATCTGGGTGGACGTGCAGAGTTTATCACCTTCTCGGTCGATGGCAGCAGCACTTGGAACCCGATCAGCTGGTTCACCGCGTTCCGCAGCGGGCGGGCAGGCACGTCGCTTCAGGCAGCGCAAGCGCCGGTGGGAACCGCGCCTGCTGTTGCTGGACAATCGGGCAGCGGCGCCCGGGCCCGGTGAACCTGTCCACAAGCACTTTTCCGGGCACGATCCCTGGCACTGGCCCGGGCGTTACGCTGTTTGATTACCACCGTTCCTCGGCCAGTTACCGGGTGCGGATTGCGCTGAATCTAAAAGGAATTGCCTGGGCCAGCGTGCCGATAAACCTGCTGGCCAGCGAGCAATTGTCCGATGCGCACCGTGCGCGCAACCCGCAAGGCCAGGTGCCCATGCTGGAGATTGACGGACTTCGCCTGATCCAGAGCCTGGCGATCATCGATTATCTTGATGCCACGCGGCCTGATCCGCCGCTGATCCCGCGTGATCCGGCGGCACGCGCGCAGGTGATGGCGCAGGCGCTGGTTATCGTCGCGGACACGCACCCGATTGGCAATATGCGCTTCATCCGCCAGTTGACGGATCAGTTTGGCGCGGACGAAGCGGCAAAAACCTTGTGGCGGCAGCAGAGCATGGAGCTGGGGCTTTCTGCGCTTGAAGCATTGGCAGTGCAGGCGGGGCATGACGGGCCTTTTTTGGGCGGCGATGGGCCCAATTTGGCCGACATTTGCCTGGTGCCCCAATTATATAATGCGCGACGGTTTGATTTGCCGCTGGAGGCTTATCCCCGGCTGGTAAAGGCTGATGCTGCAGCGTCAGCGTTGGCGGCTTTTGCCGATGCGCACCCGGATCGCTTCACCCCCTGAAGCCAGCGCGGCGATCAGCAACGAGCCTGTCGAACAGCACCAGATAGGTCGTAGCGGAATCAGCACTCGGCTGCGCGACAGGGGCAGGCCGTATCGCAGCTGGAGACAGCCAGCGGTTAAGCGCGTCAACCAGCGCGACCTGATCTCCCCTCGGCACGATGCTGCCCAGCCCCGGATGGGCGACGATTTCTCGAACGGCCACGCTCGATTCGGTCGCCACCACGGGCGTGCCCAGCGCGAGCGCTTCGCGCAGGACGCCCGGTACCCCTTCAAAATCAGACGTCAATACAGCAGCGTTGGCGGCAGCCAGATAGGGGCTGGGGTCGCTTACATACCCCATCAATGTCACGCGATTGCAGAGCCCCAGCCGGGCGATTTGTGCCGTCAGCGCCGGCCGCGCGCTGCCTTCGCCAATGATCACCAACACCGCTTGCTGCTGATCAATCAGCTTGATGGCATCAATCAGCCGGTCCCAGCGCTTCTGCGGTTCGAGCCGGCCGACCCCCACCAGCAGCGGCCCCTTGGGCAGATCAGCCGGCGGTGCGCTATTCGTGCGGACGGGAGGGGGGTTGGCGATTACGCTGACCCGGTTGGGATCTGCGTGCATTGCCGCAATCGCCTCGTCCCGCATCGCCGGGCTCATTGCCACGAAATGGTCGATGAATCCGGGGTGTCGCCGCAACCACCACCGATAGGCGGGTGCCAGGGGAAAAACATGGTCGGGGCGGGCCAGCGCATTTGATATCTTTGCGATAATGGGCGGCGCGCCGCTGCCCAGCCGCAGCTTTGTAAGTCCCGCAATGCTGGTGTAGTGATTACCGGGGCAAAAGATGACATCGGGCTGAATGTCGCGGGCAATGGCGGGCAATATGCCAAGGTCGCGGAACGCCGCTGATCCGCGTTCAATGATCCGGATGCCCGCCGGCAGTTCTGCCACTAACGGCCCATCGCGCTGCCCCAGCAGCAGCGTTACCTGTCGATCCGCCGCCAACCAATCCCGGGCCAATCGCAACAAGCTCCGCTCTACCCCGCCGCCACGCAACGTTTGGGCAAGCGAGAGGATATGCGCAGCGGGTGGGGCAGGGGCAATCGTCATCTTGTAATAAACGCTGCCTGATCCCAGATGCTCGGTTGTCGCAGATACCGGGCGGTAAAAGTGGCCCTAACGTCAGAAATCATGACATCAATCGGCGGCAGTTTAGTGTTTGGGGTAGGGAACTTCTCCATGCGACCACGAATTCCCCTTAAATGATGATTCCACCATGCGGCAATTCTGCCTCTATTCACTCCAGGGTGCTCGACCAAGCCATGAATTCCCCCGCATGATGGCCCGCGATGCACCAGCCGTGCCCCAAAGCCTGATTCCCGAAAACCGCTGGCCGGCTATTGTCGGTGCCGTGTTGACGGTTGCCATGGTCGCCGGACTGGCCCGCGGCATTGCCGGTTCCGGGCTGGACGGGCTGTGGCAGGCGCTGCCGGCCAATCCGCTTTTCTACCTCAGCTTTGCGCTGGTTTATGTCGCTTTGCCAGTGAGTGATTATGTCATCTTTCGGCGATTATGGCAGATTCCGGTCGAGGGCCTGGCGGCGCTTTTTAAAAAGCGCATCGCGAACGAAATCGTCATTGGCTATTCGGGGGAGGCCTATTTTTATGCCTGGGCAGTCGCCCGGGCGCGGATGGTGGCTGCGCCCTTTGGCGCGGTCAAAGATGTCAGCATCCTTTCTGCAATGGCCGGGAATGCGATTACGCTGGCGCTGGTGCTGGGGGCGTTGCCATTTGCGCAAAGCGTACTGCGGCCCGCCGATTTCCGGCTGTTGGCATGGTCGGTCGCGATTCTGGTAGCGGTTTCGTTGCCGTTTTTGATTTTTGCGCGGCGGGTGTTCACGCTGCCCAGGCGCCAGCTGTGGTGGATCCTGGCAGTGCACGCCGCCCGCCTGATCTTTGGCGGTGTGCTGTTGGCCCTGGCATGGCATTTTGCGATGCCGCAGGTCGCCATTGCGGTGTGGCTGATGCTGTCTGCCGCGCGGATGCTGGTGTCGCGATTGCCACTGGTGCCGAACAAAGACCTTCTTTTCGCCAATTTTGGGATCACCTTGTTGGGTAATGGGGACGGCCTGTCCGCGTTGCTTGCGGTTACGGCGGCGCTCACATTGTTGATTCACGCTGCCCTAATCGCTGTGTTTGGCCTGCTTTCGTCATTTAGGAATCGCGTATGAAATACCCGTTGTTGACCCTGGCACTGATCGGCGTCGCATTTTCTCCGGTACTGGCGGCTGGTGCGCGTATTGGCGGGCAAGATGCCCCCGCCTGTACCGATGGCGACGGCCCGGCGATTCAGGCGACGATCACTGGCTTGAAGGATCGCACAGGTCGCCTGAAGCTGGAGCTTTACCCCGCAACCCAGGAAGATTTTCTGAAAGATGACAATAAGTTGATTGCAGAGGGGAAGACTTTCCACCGCATCTGGGCAACGCCCCCGCAATCGGGGCCCGTGGCGATCTGCATCAAGGTGCCAAAGCCCGGCGAATATGCGCTGTTTTTTACGCATGACCGCGACGGCAAGAACAAGTTCAACTTCTGGCGCGATGGCGGCGGCGTGCCCAGCAACGTCCGCATTGGTGCAGGCCGGCCCAAGCTCGCCACGGCCACGATTATGGTCGGCGCCGGTGTTACCCTGACCACAATAAAGGCGCAGTATTTGCGGGGCTTAAGCGGTCTTGCGCCGCTCAAGGCAGGCGAGTGAGCGCCATTCGCTGAGCGGGTGGTGGCGCGTAGAGCCGGAAGCGGCTGCTGGCGACGGGCAATGGTCGCCAGCGATCAAATGGCGGATGGCGGCGCAGCGCGGCGTCGATGGTGCCATTGCCGCTCGTCCAGCGATCTTCGCCGCCGATTAACAGCGCGGCTGGCGGCGGCATGATCGGTAACGCAGCGTCGCTGCCGATCATCTGCCAGCGCCGGGCTTGCCTCGAATCGAGTAGCGCCCGGCTTCGATAAAAAAACGGGCCCGTCGCAAAGCGCGGATCGATTGGCCGAGCGGTGGCGGGCACGAATTGCGGCGACAGCGTGGCGATGGGCCCCGTGATTCGGGCGCTGTCCAGCGCGGCGGCGATGGCAGCACTGTCCCGCGCGGCCTGCGTCATGGGCAGGCCATCCCGCGCTGCCAGCGCCAGTGATTCGAGCGACGCTGCGATCCCGCCACAGGCCAGAATGATCGCCACCACGCGCTGCGTGCTGCTCGGCGGGCGGGCATGCCAGGCGATGCCCAGACGGATGAACAGCGGAGGAAGTAATGGCAAAAGATATTGCCGCCAGGTCGGCATGGGCAGCAACGCCGCCACCAGCCCTGCGACAATCAGCAGATCGACGGCGCGAGTGCGCGGGCGCGGTAATCCCTGGCGCGCGACTGCCCACAGCGCCAGCAATGCCGGGCCGAGCGCCAGAAATTTCAGCATATCAAACAGCTTGCTCAGCATTGACAGCTTGGCAGCTTTGGGGCCGCCCGCATACCAATCAATCGGTGCGCGCACAGGAAATCCGATCACCTCAAACCAAAAAGCGCCGGGCGCAATCAACCATAGCCAGCCGACCAACGCCACCAAAGGTGCCGCCCCGAGCGTCAACGCCACCGGGCGATGATTGCGATCAAACAACGCATAAAGGCCATAAGCCGCCGCGGGCACCGCATAGGATATTTTTGCCGCAGCGGCGCCTGCCAGTAGCATGCCGGTCGCCATGGCGACCCTTCGACTGCCTTTGCCATTGGCGGTGCCCAGCACCAGCCAGCAGGCCCCGGCCAGCATCGCGGCGGGCAGGGCATCATTGCGCGCAACACAGACGCTGAACAGGAAGATATCGCACGCCGCAAATAAGCCAGCGCAGGCATAAGCGACGCGCGCCGGGGCACCGCCCTCTCTGGCCGCTGCGGCCACCATGGCGATGGTTATTGCGCCCAGCAGTGCGTTGGTCAGGCGGAGGGTGGGATAGGCGAATGTGCCTGCCAGCGCCGCAATCGGGGCGAAAAGCAGCGGCTGGAGCGGCGTCTGCAAATAGGCGAAATCGCGGTAGGGCAGCTTTCCCCACGCGAGGACGGCGGCGGCGACATATTGGCTTTCGTCATGGTCGATCGGCCGCGCCACCGCGAGCAGCATGAGCGTCAGCACCACCAGCGCCATCGCGATCGCTGGACGCGAATCCCGATGCAAAGGTTTGGAAAGCGGCGCAGTGATGTTCATCATGGCCCCCATGCCTTGTGCGCGGGCTGCTGTCCAAAGTCGCTCTTGCCTAATCCTGTCACATATCGTCCATGTCGCCGTGCAATGGCCGCATAACAGGCCGGGCTCGCGCAGATTAGGGCGCGCGCAGATTAGGGGAGAAACAGCATGACCATTCGTATCGATCGCCGTTCGTTCATGGTCACCGGGTCAATCGGGCTTGGTGCTTTTGCGATCCCCGGCTTTGCGCAGACCGCCAATGTCACGGACGCGCGCGGCTTCACCCATTCGGTTGCAAGTGGCGAGCCTATGGCGGATTCGGTACTGTTATGGACGCGTTTTGTACCGATTTCGGGCGATTCGGCGCGATTGACCGCCGAATTGTCAGAAACGGCCGATTTTTCGCGGGTAATTGCAGGCGGCGCGCAGATTACGGGCGGCTGGCGCGATTTCACCAGCAAGATCACTGTCGGGGGGTTGAAGCCCGGCAAGCGTTACTATTTCCGCTTCGTCGCGCCCGATGGCAGCTTTTCGCCGGTTGGCCGCACCAAGACGCTGCCGGTTGGCCTCGCCCCCTCATTCCGGGCGGCGATATTCTCCTGCTCCAACCTGCCCTTTGGCTATTTCAACGCTTATGCCCATGCGGCGCTGCGCGATGATATTGATCTGGCCATCCACCTCGGCGATTATCTCTATGAATATCAGACGGGGGATTACCCCGCGCTGAAGGATGCCATGGCCGGTCGCCAGCCGCTGCCCGCGACTGAAATCATCCAGCTCGCCGATTACCGACTGCGTTATGCCAGCTATCGCAGCGACCCCGATCTGCAAAAGCTGCACAGCCTGGTGCCGATGATCGTCCAGTGGGACGATCACGAAATAACGAATGACAGTTGGGAGGGCGGCGCACAGAACCACCAGAAGAACGAAGGCGAATGGCATGCCCGCCGCGCCGCCGCGATGCAGGCGTATCGCGAATGGATGCCGATTTCCGATGAGCCGTGGAAGGCATATGAAATCGGCACGCTCGCCACATTGTTCCGCACCGAAACCCGCGTGCTGGGGCGCACCAAACCGGCCGAACTTGCCCCCTTCCTGTTCAAGCCCGATCCCGCTAAGGCACTCGCCGAATTCCGCGATGGCAGCTGGCAGGATGCCGCCGCGACCATGATGGGATCGCAGCAGGAGGATTGGCTGGCCCATGCCATGCGCGCATCGGTAAAGGGCGGCACCAAGTGGCAGGTGGTCGGCTTTGGCACGATCATGGGCAACACCGAAACGCCGCTGAGTGCCGCAAGCTGGGTGTCCCCCGATGCCGATCCGCGCGCCAAGGCGTATCTGGCGGCGGGCATGATGGCGACCAAGGCGGGGCTGCCGTTCAATTTCGATAGCTGGGGCGGTTACCCGGCGGCGCGGGCGCGCTTCCTGAAATCGGCGCAGGGGCTGGGCGCGAACCTGATCGTCATCTCCGGCGACAGCCACAATGCCTGGGCATATGATCTGGGGCAGAATGGCAAGCCTGCGGGCGTTGAATTTGCTGGCCAGGGCGTCACCTCACCCGGCTTTGAAAGCGCCATCAAGATTGATCCAAAAACGGTCGCCAAGGCGCTGGTGGAGGCGAACCCCGAACTGAAATGGTGCGACACCAGCCGCCGCGGCTATATGGCGATGACGATCACGCCGTCGCGGGTGACGAACGACTGGATTTTCGTCGACACGATCAAAGCCAAATCCACCGCCGCCAGCGTGGGCCACAGCGCCACGGTGATGCGCGGGCGCAATGTGATGGGGTGAGCGGTTAGGATTGCGGACGGCACGCGGGGCGGGTTGGCAGGCGATTGAGCCGAAGCCCTGCGCCTTACCTTGCGGCGGGAGAACAAGGCCGCTGGGCGCAAGGTCTTGGCTTAGTCCTATTTTTTGGAGCGATGGCTGGGATTGGGCCGTTTGCGGACTGACGGGTTTCAGGAGACGACGTTGGCTTAGAGGACGTTCGACGGGGCAGAATCGCTATTGCAGTTGCCAACCCAAACGCGGTCGGAACCGAAGTGAGGCGACGACCCCGCTTGGCTGTAGACAATTGCGTCGATGGGTAGCCGATCAACGATCTAGCCCCTCTATCGACGCACAAGCCTTTCGAGCCAAGTCGTGAAGGCCCTGATCTTGCGCTCTCTTGTCTCCCCGCGCCGTGTCATGAGCCAATAGGTTGGCCCCGGAACCGCTGCAAGTGAGGGGAACGACGCGAGCGATCCGTTCGCAAGCTGATCATGGACCAATTGTCGCGGCACGAGGCCGAACCCCGCGCCTTCCTCGGCGCGGCGGACTATTGTTTCCAATGAATCGAACCACAAAACGGGAGTGCCCTTCGGCACACCCATCCTCCAAGCAGCCAAAGCGGTTGGCCAAGCTGTCGGCATATAGGTAATCGCCAGTAATGGGCCGCGCATCAGGTCATCAACGTCCCGGCCACCAGAGATCCGGTACGGGGCGGCCACTACAATAGCATCGACGGTGACAAGCGGCATGCAATCAAAAGCAGGATCGGGCTGCTCTGCAAGTCGGATGGCAACGTCGCACTCCCCCGCGTTGAGGCGCGAGGGTGCATGGGACGATTCGATCTCCAACGCGATGTCCGGGTAGGCCGCCTCGAAGCCCGCAAGATGCTTAAGAATGAACTCGACCGCAAACAGCGGAGCGCACGAGACGCGCAAGCCTCTTGCCGATACGTCTGTTTGAAGCTCACCCCATACCAGCGCCATCGCATCCATAGCTTGTCGCATCACCGCCGATAACCGGTTGCCCTCGGCGGTCAGAGAGACGGTAGGGCCGAAACGCGCAAACAGCCGATGCCCCAGGGCCGCTTCCAAGGCGCGGATGCGATGGCTGATCGCAGAAGGCGTGAGGTTCAATTCAAGCGCAGCAGCGCGAAAGCTCCCCAATCGTGCGGCGGCCTCGAAGGCATTCAATCGTTCGAGAGGGGGTAGGTTACGAGCCATGAATGATGAATACAGATCATCATACGGCCGCGCTATTCATTTTAGGCCCGCGCCCCGGCGTGCCATGCTGACGGTATGATACACGTTGTCACGCTTGCAGATGTCCGGTGACCAAAGCAGTTCGACCCGCGATCTTTGACGTCGTCGACGATACGACCTTTGTCGCGCTTCCTCGCGCTGCGGGGCCCTTTGCAGGCGTACAAGGCGGAGCGGTTGCGGGCTTGATGGCGAGCGTTATCACGAACCATGCCCCGCCAGAGCACAAACCCCTTTCGCTTCGCGCAGAGTTCCTCCGGCCGACCCCGCTAGGCTCGCCCCTTAAGGTTCACGTCGAGAGCGTTCAGGCAGGCCGACGCATTTCCGTATTTGACGCCCGGATCATAGCCGACGGCAAGATGACGGCGAGATCCACGTTCACGCTCGCCGCGACCGTGGCACTGACCGCACTCGAAAAGGATTATGCGACCGAAACCGCGCCGCCCATGCCGGACCTGGCCGCCACGCGCCCGGCTATGTCGCGCGCGCCGCACGGTGGCCCGTGGTTGATGGATGTGCTCGACGGTCGCACCGCGTCGGACGGCAGCCACTGGTTCCGCTGGATGGCACCGCTTATGCCCGATGACCGATGCACGGCATTTGCACGCATGCTCGGGCCAGTGGATTTCGCCCATGGTCTGGCCCGTCCCGGGCTTCCCGGTCGGCCGCCCGTCACGGGCTGGCCCAACACCGATCTCTCTGTTCATGTCGATCGGGACATCGTCGGCGACTGGATCGGCATGCGGCCGGTCGGGCGCTGGTCCAGGGCAAATGGCCTCGGGGTGGGCACCAGCGCACTGTATGACGCCGCAGGTCAGTTCGGCCGAGTCACGATGGGTGTCGTCATCATTCCATGAACTGGAGAAATCTCATGCCTCGCCTTTGCTACTCCGCACTCAGTCCATTCTGCCGCAAAGTACGGATGGTCATGGACTGGAAGAATGTGGCTTACGATCTCTTCGACGGCTGCGCGGTCGAAACGACGCCGCTTTACAATCCACGGGCCGAGATTCCGGTGCTCGTCGATGGAGATCTGACGGTGTCCAACTCCGCCGACATCCTTGGCTATCTCGATCGCTTGCACCCGGAACTGCAGATCTACCCGACCGATCCCGTTGCCTATGCGCAGACGCGCGAGTGGGAGCGCACCGCCGACACGCTGGTCGATGCGATCATCACCGATGTCGCGATTTACAGTTGGGCGGAAATACCCCCGGCCCCGAGCGGACTGATCGAAGCCGCGAAGGGCGATCTCGATGCCATTTATGATGATTTGCAGGCAATCCTTACCGACAGGATGTTCGTCGCGGGCGAGCTTGGGGTTGGCGACTTTGCGCTCTATCCGCATTTGCTGGCCGCGCGGGCGCTGAACATTGGCGCGACCCCGGAACGCCACGACAAGGTGATCGCGTGGCTGAAACGAATCCGTGAGACGCCCGAAGGCCAGATCGATCTCGGCCATGTCCGCGCTTGGTGGGCGGACCGCGCGAACCAGTCGCTCGACACCAAGCGCGTCAATTGGGGCACCCATCGGCTCGAATGGTTTTTGGCGCACGGCTTTCTCGACCGCTTCGTCGAGGAAGTCCGCGCGGACCGCGTCCTGTGGTCGGTCGGACCCAACAACAATGCCCGGCATAGCCCGCTAGCACCGCGACGCATGGCATGAACCCCGAAGCGCCGATCCGCATTGAGGATGATGGCGCGGTTCGCCATCTGATCCTGTGCCGGCCCGCCGCCTACAATACCATCAACATTGCATTGCGCGATGCGCTGTCCACAGCGATCGATGCGGCGGATGACGATCATGCGGTTAAGGTGTTGTTGCTGCGCGCGGAGGGTAACGCTTTCTGCGCAGGGTTCGGGCTTGATTGGTCTACTTTCAATCAAGCGAGAGAGGCCGCCGAAGGCGGATGGGATTCGATGCGCGATCTGCGAGCGATCGGCTCCTACGCAGCGGCTTTTTCCAAACTCCACAGCTGTTCGAAGCCCACAATCGCGGCGGTCCAGGGGTGGTGCGTCGCCGGAGGAACCGACCTGGCGCTCAACTGCGACATCATCGTATGCGGAGAAAGTGCGAAGTTCGGCTATCCTCCGGCACGTATCTGGGGCGTGCCTGAGCAACCGTGGCTATGGGTCGCACGCATCGGGCTGCAAGCGGCGCGACGCTATCTCTTCACCGGCGATGAGATTGACGCGGCGGAGGCAGAGCGCCTTGGGCTTGTCTGGCAGCGTGTGCCCGATGCCCAGCTATTGGACTCTGCGACGACACTCGCCCACCGCATCGCGATGCTGCCGCTCAATCAACTTCAGATGCACAAGCTGGTGCTCAACGATGTTGCGCATCGCAGCTTCGATCCTGCCACATCGCGAATGCTGGGTTGCCTCTTCGACGGCGTCGCCCGCCATACGCGTGAAGGCGTGGACTTCGTCGAACGTGCGGATGTCATCGGGTGGCGGGCCGCTGTCGATGAGCGAGACGGGCCATTCGGCGACTACAGCCGCCGTCGATGATGCCCAGGCGCAGGCCTCCATGGCGGCGTGTCAAGAACGGCAGCTAGTGGGAGCGCCAGTCGGAGCGTTAAATGACCGAAACTGGGGCGCAAACCTGCCGCCAGCCGCGCCCACCAATCCCCCCCTTACCCCCGCACCGCCGTCATCAGATAGTTCAGCTTCATATCGTCCCCCACTACGAACCCCTTGGCGGGGGAAAAGCTCAGCCCGCGTGTGTCGGTGACGCGCAGGCCTGCGCTTTCCACCAACGCTGTCAGCTCATCGGGGGTGATGAATTTTGACCAGTCGTGCGTGCCGCGCGGGATTTGGCCCAGGCCTTCGGCGACGGTGATCAGCCCCAGCCGCGACAGGGGCGTGCGGTTGGGGGTGGAGAGGATAAGCAGGCCCCCGTCCGCCAGCGCGCCTGCCAGCCCGGCGATGAAGGCGGCGGGATCGGTGACGTGCTCGATGACTTCCATTGAGGTGACGAGGTCGAAGCGCTCGCTGCCCAGATTTTCAACGCTGCCCGCCCGGTAATCAATCTCCAGCCCCGATTGGGCGGCATGCGCGCGGGCGGCGGCGATGTTTTCAGGGGCAGCGTCCAGCCCCGTCACCTTTGCGCCCAACCGGGCGAGCGGCTCACATAACAGCCCCGCGCCGCAGCCGACATCCAGCGCGGTCTTGCCCGCCAGCGGGGTAAAGCTGCGCCCGTCTGCGCGCCAATGCGCGTCAGCCGCGGCGCGGATAAAGCCAAGTCGGGCGGGGTTGAGGCGGTGGAGCATCGCCGATGATCCCTTGGGATCCCACCACTGCGCCGCCAATTTGCCGAAATGCGCGGCTTCATTTGGGTTGATGGTGGTGGGGATCGTTGTGGAGTCGCTTGCCATTGTCATGCCCCCCACTTATCAGCCGCCCCTTTCCAACCCAAGGAATTCTGTTCGCCATGGCGCGTATCGTGATGAAGTTCGGCGGCACATCGATGGCCGGCATCGAGCGGATCAGAAACGTGGCCGCACGCGTAAAGCGCGAAGTGGCGGCGGGTCATCAGGTGGCCGTCGTCGTTTCCGCGATGGCGGGCGAGACAGACCGGCTCGTCAATTTCTGTCGCGAGGCATCGCCGCTATACGACCCGGCCGAATATGATGTGGTGGTTGCCAGCGGCGAACAGGTGACCAGCGGGCTGCTGGCGATTGCGCTGCAGGCGGCGGGGGTGCCGGCGCGAAGCTGGCTCGGCTGGCAATTGCCCATCCACGCCTCCACCGCCCATGCTGCCGCCCGGATTGACGGAATCGATACCGACGCGTTGGTCGCGGCGATGGAAGCAGGCGAAGTGGCGGTGATCCCCGGCTTTCAGGGCATGACAGCGGCGGGCCGGGTCGCCACGCTGGGCCGTGGTGGATCGGATACATCGGCGGTGGCGGTGGCAGCGGCGGTGAAGGCGGATCGCTGCGATATCTATACCGATGTTGACGGGGTTTATACCACCGATCCGCGCATCGTGCCGCGCGCTCGCAAGCTAACCCGCGTCACTTATGAAGAAATGCTGGAGCTCGCCAGCGTGGGGGCCAAGGTGCTCCAGACGCGGTCAGTGGGGCTGGCAATGAAGGAAGGGGTGCGCATTCAGGTGCTCTCCAGCTTTGATGATCCCAATAACTCAGCCACGGCAGATACGCTGCCCGGCACCATGATCGTCGGCGATGACGAGATAGGAGACGATATGGAACGCCAGCTCATCACCGGCATCGCGCATGACAAGAACGAAGCCAAGATCACCCTGACCGAAGTGCCCGACAAGCCCGGCGCGGTCGCGCGCATTTTTGGGCCGCTGGCCGATATCAACATCAACGTCGACATGATCATCCAGAACATCGCGCATAATGGCGGATCAACCGACGTTACCTTTACCGTGCCCCAGGCCGAACTGGCGCGCGCGCTGGATGCGCTGGACAAGGCAAAGGCCGATATCGGCTATGCCGGCCAAATCCATGATACCAAGGTCGCCAAGATATCCGTGGTGGGCGTGGGCATGCGCAGCCATGCCGGTGTGGCGTCGACCATGTTCAAGGCGCTGGCGGACCGCGGCATCAACATCCAGGCGATCTCCACCAGCGAGATCAAGGTGAGCGTGCTGATCGAAGAGGATTATACCGAACTCGCGGTGCGCGTGCTGCATACCGCTTATGGGCTGGATGCGGAGGACGCGGCGTAATCGCGGGGGTAATCACCGGGCGCGGCGCGTTCAATCAACGTGTCGTCAGATGCCCGACGCCCGATGCGTCAAACGTCAGTATATACGCAGCGCCCAGCGGCATTGACCACGCTGTCTGATCCGCGGTGACAACGTCGCCAATGCCTTGCCCGCCGCTCGACCGGGCCAGTTGATAGCCGCCGAGGGGAATTGGCAGCGATGCCAGCGGTGCTGCGGGGGCCGCATAGGCGCAGAATATCAGATCTGTGCCGAGCCCGAACCCGACCGTGACGGCGTAGAGCGTGGAATCATAGCTGGGGATATGCCAGCCCTTGGCATCATGCGTTAGCGTGATCGCCGGGTTCATCTGCATCGTGAAACTGTCTGCATCGCTGGAATAGGCGAACGCATTCGTGTTGGCGGCGATTTCGCCCTTTTTTTGTACAGCCGCAAACCACCACAGCGGCAAATCGCGGTTGAACGGGATGTAGACGGCGCGGTTTACCGTTTGCAATCCAGCCACCAGCCGCTCGCCCCCGGCTGGTGCGGGCAATCCGGGAAAAATCGTTGCGACCAGATCAACGCTGTAATCGGCCGCCGCAACGATTGTAACGCTGGTCTGGGGCGCTGCGGTTTGAAGCGCTGCACCGGTGGCTGCAACGCGATTGCGTGCAGCCACCGGTGGAAAGCGACGATTGGCAGCGTGGATCTGGGCCGGGGTTGGGGTGAAAGAATTTGCCATAAGGTCTTTGCCCCAAACCCGGCCTTTGCCGCTGCCGTGCATGCTTGTCAGTCAGTCTTTGGACGCACCGCCAAACAGGGCGTTCGCCCCGGCGACGACCAGATCCTTGATCTGCTGTACCGACTGTTGGCCACTATACGAGAATTCGACGGTGGTGCGGCCGCGGGCGGGTCTGGTAATCGTGAACTGGACGCCGCTGATGATGAAGAACGCAAAGCTGGCCGCCAGCGCGCTTGCAACCGTGATGGTACCGGTAAGGTACGTATCGGTTTCGTCACCTGCTGCTGCAGCGTTGAGCACTTCTTGCTTTGGCCAGGACACAGATGTGACTTCATCCTTCTGCACCTTGTCGCTCTCGAGATAGGCCAGCGCCATCAACTCACCATGCGCTTCGGAGGTTAGGAAGCCGAGATCACTCATCAGCATCATCTTGGTTGGCTTGCCCGGCGTGATCTTCCACTTGCCGTTGTTGAGCAGCGTGACGGTGCAAGCGCCGGCAATGAAATTCCCGGGAACGTTGACCTGGGCTGAATCGTTGCTGACCTGAGTCCAGTCGGCCAGAGTCGATGAGCCAAATTCTCCGGTGCTGACATAAAAGCTCAGCTTTGGCGTCAACGTCCGGCTTTTATTTGGCGAGGGCGACCAGGACATGCCCATGAAGCCCGCTTCCGTTTGAATGCCGAACGACTGGCTGGCATACCAGCCCAGCGATTCGTTGTTTTCCTGGTCAAAGGGATTGGAAATGATCTTCAAGCTATTCGGCCCGACGCTGTCGGTGTTCAAGACAAGCTTTGGTCCCTTGTTCGGGGGCGCGTCTGCATAGTTCGCGTTCCATACCTGCGAAAGATCGCTGTTCTGCGAAATGGTCGAGTTAACCTTGACGTTCAGCCCGACGGCATTGTTGCTTGCACCGGCAGCAACGACATATTGGACTGGAATTGTGAAGGAATTGGTTGCTGGATCATTTGAATCAATCGCCAGTGACGCGCTGGAATTTGCAAATACCGACGCATCACTTGCCACCTCTTGTGGCCGAGCCAGGAAGCACCAGAATGTCTGAGTAGTGGATGACTGGTTGATCAAATAGATCGTATAATTTGTTGGCATGATATTCTCCTAATTAAATAGCGATTAAAAATTGACCGTCGCTGACTGACGCGTGTCAACATTCGTTCATCACCTTATTTGTGACGACGGCATGCGATTCAGAGATAATTATACTATGGTGCGGAGATACAAATCTGGACGTTTTTGACATATTTGTAACAAGCAATGCGACGGACTTTTCAGTTAGCCGCACGTCAACATTAGCAATTGTCAAAAATCATACATGCCTTTGCGTATCCACTCTGGAGCAATTCGATATCGATATCGATATTGACTGATTGGTTTTGTTGTTAAAATCGTGGATTAGCCCGGCGCGTCTGCCTCGCCACTGCTCTCAGCCGATGTCGCGTGCCGCCACTTGGGCGACTGCACCAGAATGGCGCTATCGGTGAAATTCACCCCGGCAGTGCGGGCACAGCGGGGATGCGGCCGGTTTTTCCGCTCGCGCTTGCGGCAGGGGCCGGGGGTGGGCATAGCCAGATCATGACGATCCAAGCACAAACCCGCCCCGGCCCGATTGCGACCACGGGCAGCGCTACACTCGCCACCCTGATGGCGCGCGGCACAGCCTTTCTGGGGACGCAGACCGCGATCATTTGCGGGGCCATGTCGTGGGTGAGCGAACGCCATCTTGTTTCTGCGATGTCGAATGCGGGCGGGTTCGGGCTGATTGCGTGTGGCGCGATGACGCCCGCGTTGCTCGACGCGGAGATTGCCGCGACCAAGGCGCTGACCACAAAGCCGTTCGGCGTGAACCTGATCACGATGCACCCGCAGCTATTTGATCTGATCGCGGTCTGCGCGCGCCATGAAGTAACGCATGTGGTGCTGGCGGGTGGCTTGCCCCCGGCGGGTGCTTTGGATGCCATCAAGGCAGGTGGCGCGAAGGTGATCTGTTTTGCGCCCGCGCTCAGTCTGGCCAAGAAGCTGATCCGATCGGGCGTTGATGCGCTGGTAGTTGAGGGGATGGAGGCTGGCGGCCATATCGGCCCGGTCTCGACCAGCGTGCTCGCGCAGGAAATTCTGCCGCATGTGGCAGAGCAGGTGCCGGTGTTTGTGGCTGGCGGCATCGGCCGGGGAGAGGTGATCGCGGCGTATCTGGAAATGGGGGCGGCGGGGGTGCAGCTGGGCACGCGCTTTGCCTGCGCGACGGAAAGCATCGCGCATCCCAACTTCAAAAAGGCGTTCTTTCGCGCTTCTGCCCGCGATGCCATCGCCAGCATCCAGATTGATCCGCGCCTGCCCGTTATCCCAGTACGCGCGCTGAAGAATGCAGGCGCTGACCTGTTCACCGCAAAGCAGCGCGAAGTTGCCGCCTTGCTCGATGCTGGTTCGGTCGCGATGGGCGAGGCGCAACTGCAGATCGAACATTTCTGGGCAGGCGCTTTGCGTCGTGCGGTGATTGACGGTGATGTCGAGCATGGTTCGCTGATGGCCGGGCAATCGGTCGGCATGGTGACGAAGGAAGAGCCGGTTGGCGAGATTATTGCACAATTAATGGATGAAGCCGCTCACGCGCTGGAAAAACGGGCGACCTGACGGCAACTGCGCTGTTTTTTTCAATTCTGACCAATGCTATAAACTAGCGGATGGAGGCAGCGCCTTTCGCCCGCACTGTATATCGACCGACAACCAATCGGCAACGTGTGCTGACGATTGTGATGGTCATGTTTCTGTACATCATCGCGGCGTATCTTTTCTTTGCGCTGCGCGATCGACCGCCTATCCGAATAGAGCGCGACACGCCCACCATCGTTGAACTGCTGCCGCAGCGTGAACCGCCACAGCCGGAACTGCCGGCGGTACAGCCCAGGGCAGCACCCAAACCGGCACCCGCGACGCCGCGATCATCGCCCGTTCGCGTCGATACGCCGCCGCCCGCGCCCGTCTTAGCGCAAGCGGCCATGCCGCGGATCGATTATACGCCAACGCCTATAGCACGTCCCGCGCCACCGCCGGTGATTGCGGGCGGTGCGGCGGTTGGCGACAGCGGCACGGGCGCACAAGGCACCAATGGCGGCGACCCTGGCAATGGTGGGCCGGGGACGGGGGGTGACGGGGGCGGTGGCCGCGATACGGCGATTAAAGCCGAATGGGCCAGGGACGCGACCTGGGAAGAAATTTATGCCTTTCACCCGTTGGGCGCGCGACGGGCCAAAAAATCGGGTGTGGTCGAGCTGCGCTGCCTAGCAACGCTGAAACAACGGCTCAAAGCATGCCGGGTGGCTGCCGAATCGCCGAAGGGCTGGGAATTTGGTCGCGCTGCGCTGTCGCTTGCGCCGCAGTTGCGCGTTCTGCCGCGAAAAGAAAATGGCGTCGAAGTTGATAATTCAAGGGTTTACTTCAAGATTAGGTTCGATTTGCCGAGAGAGAAGGAATAGCGCGTTTCGGTGCCGTCACCGGGCTTTTTGCGCGTTGTTCTGCATCCGCCATATGGCAACCCGACGTGCAATGTTAGGCAGTGGCGATGGAGTCGATTCTACCAGACCCGGGCGGTTACGCGGCAATTACGCCACGCCAGCGTTTGATCACGATCCCGCTGGTTCTGGCGCTGCATTTTGCGATCATTGCTTTGCTGATGTTGACGCCAACGGTGCGCCGCCTGACGCAGGAGGCGACGCCGTTTGTCGTTCGGCTGTTGCCGCTCGACAGCAGCGAGGCGCCGGAACCGCTCGCCGCACCGCCAGCCGCACCGCCACCACCAGTCACGCCAGCGCCTGCAACCCCGGCGACGCCCGCCAAGCCCACCCCACCGGTAACCGTAACCCCGCGCCCGAGTGCCGTGCCTCTGCCATCACCGCCATCTGCACCCGCCGCGCCGCTTGCGCGCCCGGCCCCGGATGGCGACATTACGATGGGCGGCGGTCGCGCGGCCCCGCTTGGCTTTGCGCCGGCGCGCTGGGTGCGCAAAATCACCGATGAGGAATTTTTCCCGCTGTTGGCCGAGGATTTGTGGCGGGTGCCAATGGACGTGCGGTTTCGGCTGCGGTGTAACGTTGCGGCGGACACCCGGATCGATTGCCGTATCCTGAGCGAATCGCCCACTATTCCCGGGGTTCGCACCGCCGTTTTGCGCGGGCTGCCGATATTGCGGATGCGCCCGCCAATGCGTGATGGCCGCCCGGTTCTGGACCAACCGGTCGAATTTGAATGGCGGGTGGGGCAGCATAACCGGTTTTCGGTGCTGGATCGTTGAGGGCGCGCGCGCAGGCGCTGTCATCGCGCTTTGCTTTCTGTTAGCCCGGTGAAGTGACTATTTCCGCTGCCATATCCGCCCGAGAGATGCTTGTCCGGCTGCACGATGTGATGGCAGCACGATCAACCGCACAGGCCAAGCTGAACAGCGTCGTCAAGATCATTGGTGAAGCGACTGATAGCGAGGTCTGCTCGATCTATTTGTTGCGCGAAGGCGTGCTTGAATTGTTCGCCACCCAAGGGCTCGATCAGGCCGCGGTCCACGTCACCAAAATGGCGATGGGGGAGGGGCTGGTCGGCACGATCGCCCAGAATGTCGAGATTTTGAACCTCGACGAAGCGGCTTCGCATCCCGATTTCGCGTTCAAGCCCGAAACCGGTGAAGACAAGTTTCACAGCTTTGCCGGTGTGCCGATCATCCGGCGCGAACGCGCGGTTGGGGTGTTGTGCGTCCAGCATGTCGAGCTGCATCGCTATGCCGATGTTGAGGTGGAAGCGCTGCAAACGGTGGCAATGGTGCTGTCTGAACTGATCGCCAATGCCGATCTGATTGATGCAAGTGCCGCGTCCACCACGCGCCCGCAATCAACGGCGGCAATGCGGATTGCGGGCCTGAAGCTGGTCGACGGCATGGCGCGCGGCTTTGCGGTTTTCCACCAGCCCCGGATCACGATCGAGCATACCGTTGCCGAGGATGCCGATGCGGAACGCCACCGCGTTTATGGCGCGTTTGATAAGATGCGCGAACAGATTGAACGGATGGCGGCGCAGGCCGAATTCGGGAAGGGTGGCGAGCATGACGAGGTGCTCGAGACCTATAAGATGTTCGCCTATGATGAGGGCTGGAGCCGCCGGATCAATGAAGCGATCGACAGCGGGCTGACCGCCGAGGCGGCAATTGAGCGCGTTCAACAACGCACGCGGATGCGGATGCGGCAGATTGACGATCCGTTGCTCGCCGAACGCATGCATGATCTAGAAGATCTGTCGAACCGGCTGCTGCGCATTGTATCAGGCCAGATGGGGACGGCCGCGCAGATGGGGCTGCGGCAGGATTCCATTCTGATCGCGCGTAACCTGGGCCCGGCCGAACTGCTGGAATATGACCGGCGGCGGCTGAAGGGCGTGATCCTGGAGGAAGGATCGCTGACCGCGCATGTTACCATCGTTGCGCGGGCCATGGGGGTGCCGGTGCTGGGCCGGGTGAAGGATGTCCGTCGCCTGATCGGGGACGGCGATCTGTTGCTGCTGGATGTGACGGCGGGGGAAATATTTGCCCGCCCCACGCCGCTGATCGAGGAATCGTTTGAGGGCAAATTGCTGCTCAGCCAAAAGCGGCGGGCATCCTTTGCCGCGATGAAGGACGAACCACCGGTCACGCGGGATGGCACGCGGCTGACGCTGATGGTCAATGCCGGGTTGCGCGATGATGTGGCAGCGCTGGACCTTACCGGGGCAGACGGCATCGGCCTGTTCCGCACCGAATTCCAGTTTCTGGTTTCCGCCACATTGCCGCAGCGCGAACGCCAGCAGCGTTTGTACCGCGACGTGCTGGAGGCGGCGGGCGACCGGCCTGTCATCTTCCGCACGGTCGATATCGGCGGGGACAAGGCCTTGCCGTATCTGAAGGACGATGCGGATGAGGAAAATCCGGCGATGGGCTGGCGCGCGCTCCGGCTGGCGCTGGAACGCGATGGATTGATGAAGGCCCAGGCGCGCGCGTTGATTGAGGCGGCGGCGGGCAGAACGCTTAACGTGATGTTTCCGATGGTTTCTGAACCTTGGGAGTTTGATGAGGCCCAGTCGTTGTTTGAGGCGCAGCGGGCCTGGATCGCATCACGCCAGCGCAAATTGCCAACGCTGATCCGTTATGGCGCGATGCTGGAAGTGCCAGCGTTGGCAGAGATGCTGGATGTGTTATTGCCACGGCTCGATTTTCTGTCGATTGGCACCAATGATCTGACGCAGTTTCTGTTTGCCGCCGATCGCGCCAATCCCAAGCTGGCCGAACGCTATGACTGGCTGAGCCCGGCAATTTTGCGGTTCTTGTCGCGCGTGGTTGCGCCGACCCGCGCGGCCGGGGTCGATCTGGCGGTGTGCGGCGAAATGGGCGGGCGGACGCTGGAGGCGATGGCGCTGATCGGGCTGGGGATAGAGCGGCTGTCAATTACGCCTGCCGCTGTCGGGCCGGTTAAAGCAATGATCCGCTCGCTTGATCGTGCCAGGCTGATGGAAGATATGGCGGCAATGCTCGCGCGGCCCCCGCGCGACATGCGCGGCGCGCTGGCGGCGTGGGCGGCTGATAATCAGGTCGAATTGGTCTGATGCAAAGCCCAGCCGCTTTTTCGCGCGTTGACACCCCCGATGCCCTGCGGGACATAGCCGCCAAGTTTAGCGCCAAGATTAGCCATTCCGGAGATGCCGATGCCCGATTTTGATCCGAGCGAAGAGGCAACCCTGTTCCCCAAGACAGCGGGTGAGCGGCTGCGTGAATCGCGCGAATCGCAAGGGATTTCGCTGGCCGAGGTGGCGGCGCGCACGCGGGTGCCGCTGCGCCATCTGGAGGCGATTGAGCAATCCAATTATGGTGGTCTGCCCTCGCACACCTATTCGGTGGGCTTTGCCAAGGCCTATGCCCGTGCGATCGGCATGGATGAAGTGCCCATTGCCCGCGATGTGCGGGCCCAGGCCGATGCCGTGCAGCGTCCACCCGAATATCAGCCCTATGAAATGCAGGATATCAAGCGCCAGCCGCCCAAGGGACTTGCGCTGGGGGTGAGCATCGCAGCAGTGCTGGTGGTGATCGCGGTTGGGCTTTGGTACGGCACCACCTTGTTCCGGGGCGATGGCGAAACCGCCACGGTTGCCCCGGCGGTAGAAACCATGCCTGCACCGGTCGCGCCCACGCCTGAACCGGTTTCGGTGCCAAGTGGCCAGGTGACGCTGACGGCGACGGATGTGGTGTGGCTGCGCGTTTATGACGGCGATGGCAAATCGCTGTACGAGGCGGAGATGAAGCCCGGCGAGCGCTATGATGTGCCGGCCGACGCCAATCGGCCGATGATCAATGTCGGGCGACCAGACAAGTTGCAGGTTTCGGTAAACGGATCGAATGTGCCTGCGCTGGGCGACGGTGCGCGCGCAATCAAGGATGTGGAGATCAGCGCCCAGGCGCTGCTGGCGCGCGGCACCGATGCAGCGGCGATAATGCCCGCAGCAACCGCCACCGATACGCCTGCGGCGACAGCGGCGGCATCGCCATCCACCACGACGCGCCGGTCACCGCGTCGCCCGGCCCGGACCGTCAGCAATCGTACCGCCTCGCCGACAAGTGCTGAACAGGCACCGCCGCCGCCCGTCACCACCCCTGCGCCAGCGCCAACCACGTCGCCCCCCGCAGGCGGGACAAGCCCGGCACCCTAATCGGGTTGCATAGGGCTGGCGAAAACCGGTGCGGGTCCGCTATACCCTGTCGATCAAGTGGTGGGTGGGAAGTAAAATGCGGATCAAGTCGTTGGGAATCATGCTGCTGACGGGGCTGTTGCTCAGCTCAACCGCAGCGGTTGCGCAAAGCAATGTCGAAGGCCGGGTCGACCGGCTGGAGCGTGAGATGCGCGCGGTGCAGCGTAAGGTGTTCCCCGGCGGCAACGGCCAATATTTTCCGCCAGATATTGCTCCGCCATCCAGCACCGGTGCCCCTGCGCCGGGATCGCCTGCATCAACACCCGCCGCCGACATTAACGGGCGGATCAACGCGGTTGAATCGCAGTTGACGGTGTTGACGGGGCAAATCGAGCAGAACCAATACCGGCTGCAGCAGTTTGAAGAGGCGTTTGCCGCGTATAAACGCACCACCGATGCCCGGCTGAAGGCGCTGGAGGATACCGCATCGGCGACAGGGGGCACTGCCAGCGCTGTTCCGCCGGCAACCAGCACGGCCACCCCGGCTGCAGCGACGCCCAAGCCGGTCGTCACCCCCAAGCCCGTTACCCCGCCCAAGGTTACGTCAACGGTGGCCGCGGTGCCGGTGGATCCCAACCGGGCGCGGCTGGTGGCGGCAGTGGCAAAGCCGCTAACTGATGACCCAGCCGATGACCTGTATGTCTATGGCTATCGGTTGTGGCAGGCCAAATTTTACCCCGAGGCGCAGGTGCAATTGAAGCAGGTCGTCGCGAAATACCCCACCAATCGCCGCGCAAGCTGGTCGCAGAATTTGCTGGGCCGATCCTATCTGGATGAAGGCAAGCCCTCGCTCGCCTCGCTGGCTTTTTACGAGAATTACAAGAAATTCCCGGATGGCGAGCGTGCGCCCGACAGCCTGTATTTCTTGACGGTTGCGCTGAAAAAGCTGGGCAAGCCATCGGCGGATATCTGCCAAGTCTATGACGAGCTGAGCGAGGTTTACGCAACCAGGATCACCGCGCAGATGAAGGATGATATTGCGCGTGGCCGGGCGACGGAAAAATGCAAAGCCAATTGAGCCGGTGAGCGTGGTGCCCGACGCCGGGCTGACCACGCGCTTTCGGGCTGATGTTGCGGGTGCGCTGGGCCGCCCGATTGATGCGGGCGACCGGCTTGCGCTGGCGGTATCGGGTGGGCCAGACAGCATGGCGATGCTCGCGCTCGCCGCTGCGGCTTTTCCGGGGCTGGTGATTGCCGCGACGGTTGATCATGGGTTGCGGCCGCAAGCGGCGGATGAAGCGGCGATGGTCGCCAATTATTGCGCGCAGATTGGTGTGCCCCATGTGACGCTGCGTGTCGCCGCGCTGCGCGATCCCCGCGACAATCTGCACGATTGGGCCAGGGCCCAACGTTATGCGCTGCTGACGGGCTGGGCCGTCGACCATGGCGCGCGCATTCTGGCGACCGCCCACCACGCCGATGATCAGGCAGAAACCTTCCTGATGCGCGCGGCCAGGGGGTCGGGCGTGGCCGGGCTGGCGGGCATTCGGGCGCACCAGAAAATGTCGATCAGCAGACCCGCCGCTGGCATGCCAATGCATGTTTTTGATGCGTGGACGCTTGATCTGATCCGCCCCCTGCTGGGCTGGCGCGTTGCCGATTTGCGCGCGACCGCCGTTGCTGGCGCGATCCCGTTTGTTGATGATCCCAGCAATGCCGATGCGCGGTTTGATCGCACTGCGTTTCGCGCCCTGCTCCGCGATACGCAGCTGCTCGATCCGCAGAAGGTGGCGCGCTCAGCCGCCCATGCAGCAGAGGCTGACGCGGCGTTGCGCGCGATCGAGGATTGGTTGTGGGGCGAGCGTAAAATCGTACCCACCGGCGTGGATGATCCTGATGTGCAATCCTGGCTCGATCTCACCGGGTTGCCGCGCGAGGTGAAACGCCGCCTGGCACGGACCGCAATCGAACGGGTACGCGCCGTCAACGGCATCATCCGCCCCGATTTTACCGACGCGACCAATATCGAATCGCTGCTCGATGCGCTGGAACGGGGCAAGTCGGCCACGCAGGCGGGCATTTTGGTGTCCCCAAAGGGCACAATTTGGCGGTTTTCGAAGGCTCCACCGCGCCAATCACACTGATCGACGATACCGCCTAACTGTTCCATTGCCATTCACCTTTTGCTGCCTATCTTGGAGACTCTGAAAGGCGGCACGCGACGATGAACGATAACGACAGACAGCAGGGCCCGGATCATGGCGGCAACGGGGGCGGCAACGGCAATCCCTGGATGAAAAATCTGATGATCTGGCTGGGCATATTGGTTGCCTTGGCATTGTTCGTCACGATGTTTGAAAACGGATCGCGCACCGTCGCCAGCAGCAATGCGCTGTCCTATTCGGCGTTTTTGTCGAAAGTCAGCGAGGGTTCCGTCCGCGAAGTGAAGATCATGGGCGAGGTGGTGACCGGCATCACCACCAGCGGCGACAAGTTCCGCACCTATGCGCCAGCCGATCCGACGCTGATTTCGCGCCTGACCGACAAGAATGTGATCATCAATGTTGGGCCGGAAGAAGGCCCGTCGATCTGGCAATATATCCTCGTCCAGTCGCTGCCGTTCGTGCTGTTTTTGGGCATCGCGTTTTTTGTGCTGCGCCAGATGCAGAAAAATTCGGGATCGGGCGCCATGGGCTTTGGCAAGTCGCGCGCGCGAATGCTGACCCAGAAAGAAGGGAAGGTGACGTTTGATGACGTTGCCGGCATCGACGAAGCCCGCGAAGAATTGCAGGAAATCGTCGAGTTTTTGAAGGATCCGACAAAGTTTGCGCGGCTGGGCGGCAAAATTCCCAAGGGCGCGCTGCTGATGGGATCGCCCGGCACTGGCAAGACCTTGCTCGCCCGCGCGATTGCAGGCGAGGCCGGCGTGCCGTTCTTCACCATTTCGGGTTCCGATTTTGTCGAAATGTTCGTGGGCGTGGGCGCAAGCCGCGTGCGGGACATGTTTGAACAGGCCAAAAAATCAGCGCCGTGCATCGTCTTCATCGACGAAATCGACGCTGTTGGTCGCCACCGCGGCGCAGGCCTGGGCAACGGCAATGATGAGCGCGAGCAGACGCTGAACCAGCTGCTGGTCGAAATGGATGGTTTTGAGGCCAATGAAGGCATCATCATCATCGCCGCGACCAACCGGCCCGACGTGCTTGATCCTGCGCTGCTGCGCCCCGGTCGCTTCGATCGTCAGGTCGTGGTGCCGCGCCCTGACATTGAAGGGCGTATCAAGATTCTGCAGGTCCATATGAAAAAGGTACCGTTGGCACCTGACGTCGATCCGCGCACAATTGCGCGCGGTACGCCGGGATTTTCGGGTGCCGATCTTGCCAACCTCGTCAACGAAGCAGCACTCACCGCCGCTCGCAAGGGCAAGCGCCTGGTGGCCAATGCCGAGTTTGAAGAGGCCAAGGACAAGGTGATGATGGGGGCCGAACGCCGTTCCATGGTGATGACTGACGATGAAAAGCGGATGACCGCCTATCACGAAGCCGGCCATGCGATTGTCGCGATGCACGAACCGGCGTCCGATCCGATCCACAAGGCAACGATCATCCCACGCGGTCGTGCGCTGGGCATGGTGATGCGCCTGCCGGAACGCGATTCATACAGCTATCACCGCGACAAGATGTACGCGAACCTGTCCGTCTCAATGGGCGGCCGCGTCGCCGAAGAACTGATCTTTGGGTATGACAAGGTGTCGTCCGGTGCCTCGTCCGACATCAGCTATGCCTCGGGCCTTGCCCGCGACATGGTGACGCGCTGGGGCATGTCCGACGCGCTCGGGCCGCTGGAATATGCGGAGCCTGAGGGTGAGACCTATCTTGGCTATTCGTCCGCCCGGCCGATGCGGATGTCGAACGAGACCGCGCAGTTGATCGATGCCGAGATCAAGCGGATCGTGAACGGTGGCCATGAAAAGGCAACCACGCTGCTGACCGAACATATCGATCAACTGCATGTGCTGGCAGAGGCGCTGTTGGAGTATGAGACGCTGTCGGGCGATGAGATCAAGCGGCTGATTGCGGGCGAAGACATGGGCCGACCTGATTCGGGCCCGAAGACGTCCGCGTTGCCGGTTGGCGGCACCTCGATCCCCAAAACGCGCCGCCCCAAGGGGCCACTCGGCAATCCGGCGCCGCAGGGTGCCTGAACTGCTGCATGCCGACGCTGCCGATTGAGGTGGCGTCGGCATCGTTTGCCGGTGGCGCAGGGCAGCGCCGGTGAAGCGCCGCCGGGATACGGTGTTTTTTCGTGTCCAGGCAAAGCCTAACGCTTCCAATCCCTGAACGGCATTGTTATGGCACTGCGCGTGTCAATGGGAGCCTGATATGCGCAAGATGATCATCGGTTTGGCGGCAATTGCGGTGATGGTTCCCGCCGCAGCGCAGGCGATGAGCGTGGCCGAATGGCTCGCCAAGGCTGATGCACTGAAGGACAAGGGCATTTTCGCGGTTGGCTCCCCCGACATTGCCTTGTTGGGTGATGAAGTGAAAGCAGCGGGTGCAGCCTATCGCGCCGGGCTCGCCAAGCAGGTCGCGGCGGGCAAGAAACCGTCAAGCTGCCCGCCACCGGTGGGGCAGGTGAAGATTTCGAGCGACGACATCATCAAGGAATTCAAGGCTATCCCGGCCGCGCGCCAGAAGCAGAGCGTTGCTCAGGCATGGGCGACGATGATGACGCGGCGTTACCCCTGTAAGGGATGATATCGTGCGTTCTGCATGAACGCGCGACGGATGAGGTCGACATAGCAAGATTGCAGTTCAGGCGATGATGCCCAATATCGCAATGAAGAAGATAATCCCGGCGGCCGCCGAAAAGAACAGCAGGGCAAAAGTGCGCCAGACCGCCCCGAAACGGCTGATCCCGTAAGCGCCGCGCAACTGCTTATACATATGCAGCGGTGGCCCAAAGGTGAAGATTGTGGCGATCATGCCGGCGGGCAGTCCGATGACCTTGCCGACGCTCAGCAGCACCGCCCCCATCGTCATCGCCGACAGCGAATAGATCGCAAAAATGGCGTGATCATAAGGCCCTACATCACGGCGAAACGGGAAAAGCAGCCATATGAACGGGATGGAAATCGGGATCAGCGCCCAGCTATATTTATAGGCGCTGGACTGAAGTTTGTAGAGGAACAGCTTGGGTTCCTTCACCGCATAGGCAATCCGCTTGTCGAGAGAGGGGATGCCCGTGTTGATCTCGCTCTTTTTGATATTGATAACGTTACCCGTCGTCAGATCATAGGCGGTTTGCAGACCGTCAATGTCCTTATCAACCGACTTGATCTTGTCATCGACTTTTTCAGTATCAGCCTTTTTGGCGCGTAGCACATCGCGCATGGCAACCAGTTTTGCCCGGACTGATTTTTGCTCGTTCAGTTCCTTAACCAGCTCAGGCGGCGTAAGTTTCGATCCATTGCGATTGACGTTTACATTGTCGCCACCCATCGGGCCGCCAATCGTTTCAAATGTCGCCACCATCAGGAATACCGAGAACAGGAACAATGCCAGCGGCGACACGAACCGGGCGCGCTCACCGGCGATATAGCGGCGGGTAAGCTGGCCGGGCCGGGTGAACAGCATCGGCAGCGTCGTCCAGATCTTGCCCTCAAAATGCCAGACGCCGTGGAGCAGATCATGGCCGATTGAGGCAAGCGTGCGGTGGATATGGCCGGTCTGCCCGCATTCATGGCAAAATTCGCCCTTCAGCGCGGTACCGCAATTCAAGCACAGCCCCGATCCGTGCGCGCCGTGCATGGCTTCCCCCGCATGCGGTTCAAACGCACGGCCTACCAATCCCCCGGTTGCCAGATCTGCCGCTGCTTCGAATCCACCTGTCATCATTTCCCCCCAGAATTTGCCAAGCGTATCAAAGGCGGTTGGCGGTTGCGACAAAATCTTGTGCGGCGCGACATTGGCGTGCGCCGCCGCTGCTGCTAGCGATCATCCATGACCGACGACGAACCCGCTCCAACCCAAGTCATTGCCCAGATGGGCGCGCGGGCGCGCGCAGCAGCGATGCTGCTGGCGACGCTGCCCACGGCGGCGCGAGCGAACGGGCTGCGCTGCGCTGCCGATGCACTGCGGCGGGCCGCACCGCGCATCGCCGCCGCCAATGCCGAGGATATGGCGGCGGCCACGCTTTCAGGACTGTCGCCAGCGATGCTCGATCGCCTGCACCTGGACGGACCGCGTATTGAGGCAATGGCTGCAGGTGTTGCCAGCGTCGCCGGTTTGCCCGATCCGGTTGGCCAGGTGATTGAGCACAGGATTGCGCCGAGCGGCATCGCGCTTACCCGGCTGCGTGTGCCGATTGGCGTGATCGGCATCATCTATGAAGGCCGCCCCAATGTAACCGCAGACGCAGCGGCGCTGTGTGTAATGTCGGGCAATGCCGTCATTCTGCGCGGGGGCAGCGAGGCAACGCGCAGCAACCACGCAATCCACGCCGCCTTTGTCGAGGGGTTGGTGGAAGCGGGCTTGCCTGGCGATGCCGTGCAACTGGTCGAATCGACTGATCGCGCGCTGGTGGGGGCAATGCTGACGGCAGCGGGGGTGATCGACATGATTGTCCCGCGCGGGGGCAAAAGCCTGGTCGCGCGCGTGCAGGCCGATGCCCGCGTGCCGGTGCTCGCGCATCTCGACGGGAACAATCATGTCTATGTTGATGCGTCGGCCGATCCGGCGATGGCGGTATCGATCACGATAGACGCCAAGATGCGGCGCACCGGCGTATGCGGGGCGATGGAGACATTGCTGATCGACCGGGCCTATCCAGACGCGGCTCACCTGATTGCGAGCCTGCGCGCGACGGGCTGTGAGGTGCGCGGTGATGCGGCGGTTCGGGCGATTGACCCCGGCGTGCTGCCCGCCAGCGATGCCGATTGGGATACCGAATATGTCGATGCGATTGCCGCCATCGCGGTGGTGGACGGCGTTGGCGGGGCGATGGCGCATATCGCGCGCCACGGATCGAACCACACCGATGCCATTGTGGCGCGCGATGCGGCGACCGCTGAGCGGTTTCTGGCAGGCGTCGATAGCGCCATCGTGCTGTGGAATGCCTCCACCCAATATGCCGATGGCGGCGAATTCGGGCTCGGCGCGGAGATTGGCATCGCCACTGGCCGCCTGCACGCCCGCGGGCCGGTCGCGCTGGAGGGGCTGACGACGTATAAATGGGTCGGGCGCGGCACGGGGCAGGTGCGGGGTTGATCGCTTTGTATCGATTGTATACATTGGCTGCATGACGAAATCATCCGCTGTCATCACCTGCCGCATCGACACGGAACTGCTGGGAATGCTTGACCAGCTTGCCGCGCGCCGAGAGCGGACGCGTGGTTGGCTCGTCAGCAAGGCGGTGCGGCGTTTTGTCGAAGAAGAGCTGCGGTTCGATGCGTTTTTGCAGGAGGGCGAAGATTCAATCGATCGGGGCGACTTTTTCACGCAGGAACAGATGGAAGCGTGGTTTGAAGAGCGATACCGGGCAGCTGATGCTGCATGAAAGCCATTCGATGGTCGCGTGAAGCGCGCGCAGATCTTGCTGAAATTGACGTTTATTTTCGCCCGCTAAATCCCGATTATGCCGCCCAGATCGGTCGCAAGGCGATTGCTGCATCTAGGTTTCTTGCTGTCCATCCGGGCGCGGGCGTGATGTTGCAAGACCGCTCGATTCGAAAATGGCGGGTGCAAGGAACACCCTATTTGCTGCTTTATCGGGAGGACGAAGGCCAGCTTCGCATCGTTCGCATCGTCCATGCCGCACGCGATTGGACAAACTTCGTATGACCCGCATCGGTATTCTCGGCGGATCGTTTAATCCGGCGCATCGCGGGCATCGCTCGATCAGTCTGGCGGCGTTGGCGGCGCTTGATCTGGATGAGGTGTGGTGGCTGGTTTCCCCTGGCAATCCGCTGAAAGACCAGGCGAGCGATATGGCGCCGTTCGCCGTCCGCTATGCATCGGCGGTAAAGATGGCGCGGCATGCACCGATTCGGGTCAGCACGATCGAGCAGCGGCTGGGCACGCGTTATACCGTGGATACGGTGCACAAGCTGACCGCGCTTTACCCCAAAAAACAGTTCATCTGGCTGATGGGGGGCGATAATCTGGCGCAGTTTCACCAGTGGCGGGCGTGGCGTGATATTGCGCGACAGGTTCCGATTGCGGTTATTGCGCGTCCGGGGTATGACAGGCGTGCCTACGCGGCCCCCGCGATGGGATGGTTGCGGCGCTTCGTCCACCCCGCATATCAGGCAGCTAGCTGGACGAGGTGGAGATTGCCGGCACTCGTGCTGTTGCGCTTTCGCCCTGATGAGACGTCGGCGACCCGGCTTCGAACGGCCGATCCCGCTTGGCAGCGTCAATTTTTGCCTTCCGATTCTGTTGCCCCAATTGTTGTTGATGAAACCCCACCCGGCGGCGCAATTTCCGCGCCGTCATTCTAGGAGCTACCTTGGCCTCATCCCCGCAAAGCTTTCGTTCGTCCGACACGGACCGTGTCGAGGCCCTGCATCAACTCGTGCTTTCATCGCTGGACGATGATCAGGCGGTGGAAACCGTGTCGATCCCGCTTGCCGGTAAAAGCACCATCGCCGATCACATGGTGATCGCGAGCGGGCGATCGACCCGGCAGGTGGCGTCGATGGCGCATAAGCTGACCGAAAGGATCAAGGCAGAATTTGGCCGCAGCGCGCGGATTGAGGGATTGCCGACCGCAGATTGGGTGCTGATTGATGCCGGTGACGTGATCATCCATCTGTTCCGGCCCGAAGTGCGCAGTTTTTATAATCTGGAACGGATGTGGGCATTTGGCGACGCGCCCGTGGTGGTGCCCGAAGCAGAGGCCGAACCCGGCGCTGATCCGGCGCCCGAAGTAACCGACGACGACTGACGCCCCTTGTTGCTCCATATCGTTGCGCGCGGGCGGATCGGGCGGGGCCCTGAGGCTGATCTTGTCGCGCGATATGTAAAGCGGCTGGCATGGCCGGTGAAGATGACCGAGCTGCCCGATACCGGCGGGCGCATCCCCCCGCTGGAACCGCAGACGCGCACCGTGATGCTGGATGAAACGGGCGAGATGCTCGGTTCGGTTGCGTTTGCCGATCGGCTTGGCCGCTGGCGCGATGATGGCGTGCGCGAGGTGCGGTTCATGATCGGTGCCGCCGATGGTTTTGATGATGCCGCGCGTGAACAGGCGGATCTGTTGCTGTCATTTGGGCGCGCGACCTGGCCGCATCTGTTGGCTCGCGCGATGCTGGCCGAACAATTGTGGCGCGCGACGAGCATCCTTGCCAATCACCCCTATCACCGCGAAGGATAGCCGCCATGCGGCGTTCCGCGCGGGCGCAGTCAGGAAGTGAAGGCGTTGATTGAGAAGATGAAGGCGAGCGGACCCAAGATTTAGCGACGCTAAATCGAGCGGCGCGCAAGCGGCGAGCACGGCCGGCGGCGCCGAGGCACCGTTCAACGACGCGGCTTTGCCCTTGCAGGCAGTTCAGATAGTATCAGCCGCATGCCCACCCTAAAAATCCATCCCTTCTCCGACGATCTCGCCAAAGCCTTCCACGACATCAACGTCGAATGGATCGGCGCGATGTACCGGATCGAGCAGACCGACCGCGACGTGCTCGAAAATCCGCGAGCGCGGATCATCGATGCTGGCGGAGACATCCTGTTTGTCGAGGCGGAAGGCCTTGGCATTGTCGGGGCGTGCGCGCTGCAAAAGACCGGCGCGCGCCAGTTCGAATTGACCAAAATGGGCGTGCTGGAGGCGGCGCGCGGGCGCAAGGCGGGGGAATTCCTGCTCCACGCGATTATCGCCCGCGCGCGCGAAATGGGGGCGGAGCGGCTCTATTTGCTGAGCAACGCAAAGAGCGAGGCGGCAGTCCATCTCTATGAGAAACTGGGCTTCGTCCACGATGCGGGGATCATGGCCGAATTCGGCGCGCGCTATGCGCGGTGCAATGTCGCAATGCTGTATCCAATCTGATGAAGCCGCCCCTTCCCAGTTTTATCCTGTTCGCCCCGGTGCTGTTGGCCCCTATGCTGTTGGCGCTGCCGCTCGCGATCAGCGGTCCGGTTTTCGCGCAACCGACTGCAAGTGGCATTGCGGCTGACCGGGATCGTCTGGTGGACGCCAAGGCGCAATCGGCAGCCGCCCAGGCCCGCGCCGAACGGCTGGAAGCCGCCGCCGCTGCCGAACGGGACGAGGCGCGCAAGGCGCGGACGCAGGAAGCCGCCGTTGCGGCGCGCATTCAGCGCGCAGAGGCTGACATCGCAGCGGCGCAGGCGCGAATCACCATCATCCGGCGTCTGCTCGATCGGCAGCGCGGGCGGCTTGCTGAAAAACAGGGGCCGATCGTCCGGTTAATGGCCGCACTCCAGTCGCTTGCCCGGCGCCCGGCGCTGATTAGCCTGGTCCAGCCCGGATCGGTGAATGATCTGGTGCATGTGCGCGCGGTGCTGGGCACCGTGCTGCCGCTGGTGAAAGCCCGTACCGCTGATGTACGCGCCGATCTTGCCAATACCCGGCGGTTGCAGGTGGGGGCGGCGCTGGCGGTGCAGAATCTGGGCACCAGCCGCGCACGGCTGGAAGCAGAGCGGCTGGTGCTGACCCGGCTGGAGGCGGAACACCGGTTGAAATCGCGCGTGCTGGGCCGCGACGCGCTGTTCGAATCGGATCGCGCCATCGCACTGGGCGAGCGCGCCCGCGATATCGTCGATCTGATGGACCAGCTTGGCAATCAGGCCGAAACTAGCGCCGCGCTGGAGGCACTGCCGGGCCCCTTGCCGCGCCCTCCCAAACCGGGCGAAGCGCCGTCCCCGATTGATACCCTGGCCTGGTCGCGCGATGCGCCGCCGTACCGGTTGCCCGTCAATGGCCGGGTGGTGACCGGGCTGGGTGAAATATCCGATGCTGGCGTGCGATCGCGCGGGTTAACAATCGCCACCGCGTCAGCCGCGCAGGTGATTGCGCCCGCATCAGGCCGCGTCGTGTTTGCGCGGCGCTTTCGGGATTACGGCACGGTTGTGATCATCGATCATGGCGGCGGCTGGACGTCGCTGATTGCCAATCTGGGCGCGGCATCGGTTGCGGTTGGCGAGCGGGTGGCACAGGGCACCCCCATTGGCCGCGCCGTAACCGCCGATGAACCGCGCATCACGATTGAACTGCGCCGAAAGGACCGTGCGATTGATATGACGCGACTGCTGGGGTGATTTCGTCCATCTTTGGTTCAGGTGTGATCCGCTTTGATCGGCTTTGATCGCAGGGAGTTTGCCGCTACAGTGCGGCCATCCGGTTATTTATTCGATTAGAAAGTGCTGCGTTTATGGCCCGTCCGCTGCTCCAGGCTACCGCAATTGTTGCCGCGTTGGCGCTGGTGCCTGTCACCACAGGGGCGATGGCCCAGGTCGACACCAACACCTATCGTGAGCTCGACCAGTTCATGGATGTGTATAATCTGATCCGCGCCAATTATGTCGACAAGGTCGATAACAAGGTGCTGGTGAAGGGCGCGATTGAAGGCATGCTGGCCGCGCTTGATCCGCATAGTTCCTTTGCGGACGGCGTTGATTTTGAAAATCTGCGGATTCAAACAGAGGGCAATTATGGCGGGCTGGGCCTGTCGGTCACGCAGGAAGACGGTGCGGTTAAGGTCATCGCCCCGCAGGAAGACACGCCGGCATTCCGCGCTGGAATCAAGGCTGGCGATTACATTACGCGCCTGAACGGCAAGCTGCTGTACGGCCTGACGCTGGATGAGGCGATCAGCGAAATGCGCGGCAAGCCCGGCACGCGGATTTCGCTCACGCTGGTGCGCCGGGGCCGCGACAAGCCCATTGATATCTCGCTGGTGCGCGAAATTATCGTTCAAAAGCCCGTCAAATGGGACGTGAAGGGTGATATTGGCATCATCAACATCAACACGTTTTCGGATGATACCGGCGATTACACGCGCGATGCGATTGCGCAGATTCGCAAGAAACTGGGGCATGATCCGCTCGGCTACATCATCGATTTGCGGGACAATGGCGGCGGGTTGCTGGTTGAGGCGATCAACGTTTCAGACGCTTTCCTTGATCACGGTGAGATCGTGTCGCAGCGTGGGCGCGAGAAGGATGATATCCAGCGCTATTTCGCGCGGCCGGGCGATGCCACCAACGGGCTGCCCGTTGTTGTGCTAGTTAATGCCGGCACCGCGTCCGCCTCTGAAATCGTGGCGGGCGCGTTGCAGGATCATCACCGCGGGCTGGTGATTGGTGAGCGCAGCTTTGGCAAGGGATCGGTGCAATCGCTGCTGAAGCTGGGGCCGCGCACCGAAGTGCGGTTGACAACGGCACGCTATTTTACCCCGTCAGGCCGTTCGGTACAGGAAGGCGGGATCGACCCCGATCTGGTCGTGCCGCAGATCAGCGACGCTGATTACAAGTCGCGCCCAGTGTTCCGCGAGGATGATCTGCGTCGCCACCTGATCAACGAGGCAAAGGTTGATAACAAGGTGCTGGAAGAAGATACCAAGGCCGATCCGCGCTTCACCGCAACGCCCGAAGAGCTGAAAAAGCGCAAGATTGATGATTTCCAGCTTTATTATGCGCTGCAAACAATTGCGCGCCTTGGCGGCCCGCAGCAAGTAGCTGCCATCGCCAAGGCGGGGACGCCGAGCCCGCAGCCGGTTGATCCCGAAACGCCACCGACACCCAAGCCGAACTGACGCTGATGCCGGACGCGTCATTTCGCCTCGCACGCTGGGGGGCGCTGCTGCTGCCCGCGGCGCTGATGGCGGGCGCATTGGGTTCGCAGCTATTTGGCGGGTTGATCCCTTGTGAGATGTGCCATTGGCAGCGCTGGCCGCACTATACAGCGATTGCGCTGGCGCTGCTGGCGTTTGTGGTGCCAGCGATGGGGATGCAGCGTGTGATGGTTGCGCTGGCGGCGTTCGCTATCCTGACGAGCGGGGCGATTGGCGTGTTCCATGCAGGTGTCGAATATCACTGGTGGCCGGGCATCACCGCCTGTGCATCCACGCCGGGGGGTGGCGGCAGTGCCGCCGACATGCTCGCCCGCGTGCTGCATGCGCCGGTCGTCGCCTGCGATATGCCGCAATGGGCGTGGATGGGCATATCGCTGGCCGGGTTTAATGCGCTCTTTTCGATTGGCGGCGCGCTTACCATATTGGCTTTGTTGCTCAGGAGGAAAAGCGCGTGACTGATTGGAAGCCCGGCGATGCAAAGCGCCGCACCGATTCGATGATCCGCGTGAACCAGGCCGGTGAATATGGCGCGAGCCGCATCTATGCCGGGCAATTGGCGGTGATGGGGGATCGCGGCCCCGTCGCGCGCGCGATTGCGGGCATGGCCGTGCAGGAAGAACGCCACCGGCTGTTCTTTGACAAGATGATGGCGCAGCGCAGTGTGCGCCCCACGGTTCTGCAACCGATCTGGGATGTGGCGGGCTTTGCGCTGGGGGCGGTAACCGCAGCGATTGGGCCCGAAGCGGCGATGGCGTGCACTGTCGCGGTTGAGACCGAAATTGATAATCATTACAGCGAACAGCTCGCGCAATTGGGCGATAGCGACCCGGATCTGTCAGCCGCGATTGCCGATTTTCAGGCCGATGAGGTTGAACACCGCGAAACCGCTCTTGCCAGCGGGGCCGAGAATGCCCCAGCCTATCCGCTGATGACCGCGGCGATCAGGCTTGGCTGCCGGGTGGCGATTGCGACGGCGAAACGGATTTGAAACTTACGGACCGGTTGGTGCGTAATGGCGTGATGATGACGGAGATGATGCCATGCTGACAAAAGCGATCCTGGCCACAATGGCTGTGATGCTCATCCCCGCTGCCGCCACCGCGCAGCGCCCGCCGCCTACGATCATGGAACAGCCAAAGCCAAAGCCAATCGCTGACGCGCCCGAAGCGCCCGTGAACGGTGTTACGTATTTGTACAGCGCGACGCAGAAATGCCCGACGGATACCGATGGTAATGAGATTACGGTGTGCGTTCGCCGCAGCCCGTCAGAGCAATTCCGTATCCCAAAGGAGTTGCGCCCCGATACGCTGAAGCCGGAATATGAAAGCTGGGCGCTGCGCGGCAGCCAGACGGTCGCGGAAATTGGCCGTTCAGGCATTGGCAGCTGTTCGACCGAAGGCGCAGGCGGTGCCACCGGTTGCGCCACCCAGGCGTTTGAAGCGGCGCGCCGTGAAAACCGGGCGCGTAAGGCGGCCCAGGCAGCGAACGGGCCAAAATAACCGGGTCGTCATCCTGCTGAACAATGGTTCCGGGGGGAACGGGAATGGCGACAATCACGGGCGGCAAATCGCCAGCGGCAAAGTCCCGCGCGCCTGACGGTTTTGAGAAATTTCTGGCGGTTGGCGCGGGGATTTTGCTGGTCTGCGTCGTCGTGGCGCTGTTAAAGGGTCAGGCCTATTGGGGGCGCATCCCCCCCAATCTTTGGGTGCATCTGGGCACGATGATCACCGCGCTGGCGCTAACGCCGGTGATGTTGCTGCGCCGTCGGGGTGATCGCCCGCACCGGGTGATGGGAACGATCTGGGTTGGCGCGATGATCGCGACCGCGCTGGTTTCGCTGACGGTGCGTCAGGTCAATAATGGCGGTTTCAGCTTTATCCACATCCTGTCGGCATGGACGCTGCTGCACGTACCGATCATCTGGTGGACGGCACGCACCCACCGCGTCGATCAGCATCGGGGATCAGTGCGGGGCATGGTGTTCGGCGCGCTGTTGATTGCGGGCTTTTTTACCTTTCCGTTCAACCGGATGCTCGGCCAGTTCCTGTTCAGTTGACCGTGCCGCCGAAAATGGCGTCGGTGCTGGCGCATCGCCGGGCGGTGCCGATGCTGTTGTTCGCGCTCATCTGGCTGTCGTGCGCGTGGTTTGGATCGTGGGAGCTTAATCCGAATAACGCGACACGGCTGTTCGCGGCGATTTCGCTGGTGGAACATGGGGATGCAACCATCGATGAATTTGCGCCGCTCACCATCGATCGGGCGCAATTTGGCGCGCATGTTTATACGGATAAAGCCCCCGGCATGACGCTGATGGCGCTACCGGCGGTGACCTTCGCCAATGCGGTAACCGGGGAGTCATCCGCATCCCTAACCAAGACGATCGATGATCCCGGGTTTGGCCAGTTCATGAAATTGCGGCTGCGGATGGCGGCGATGTTCAGTTCGGCGCTGCTGACCGGGCTGGCGGCAGTCGCTTTATGGTCATTGGCGCGCGATGTTACTGGCAATGCAAACGCGGCACTGGTCGCGGCGCTTGCCTATGGGTTAGGCACGCCGGCCTGGGGTTGGTCCACGACGATTTTTGGCCATGCATCGGTGGCTGCCCTGTTCATGATTGCGATCTGGGCAGTGTGGCGCGCGACGCAGCCTGTACCGCGCCGGGGCATGGTGGCGCTGGTCGGGCTGGCGCTTGGCTGGGCGGTGGTGGTGGAATTTCAGGCAGTGCTGGCGGGGGCGGCGATTGGCGTTTGGGTGCTATGGCGAATCCGCGCACTGCCAGTGGGCACGCGGTTGCCGCTGATGCTGGCGCTGATCGGCGGCGGCGTTGCCGCCGGCCTGCCGATGATCGCGTATAATCTGGTCGCGTTCGGCGTGCCGATCAAATTCGGCTATTCCGGCGTCGTCGGTTTTGATGGCATGCAGCAGGGGTTTTTCGGGCTAACCTATCCCAAACTGCCGGTGCTGTTTGAATTGCTGTTCGGGCCACGGCGCGGGTTGATCTGGGTCGCGCCGGTGTTGCTGCTCGCGCCGATTGGACTGATGCGCTGGTACCGGCAGCCGGGGCAACGGCCAATGGTCGTCACGGTTCTGGCAGCGGTGGCCATCGTTCTGCTGATCAATGCGAGCTATTTTTACTGGGATGGTGGCTTTTCAACCGGGCCGCGCCATTCGGTGCCGGCCCTGCCGCTGCTCGCGCTTGGGCTTGCGCCGCTCTATGCCACGCTGGAAAAGGGCCGCGCACGCGCCGCGATGCTGGCGTTGCTGGGCCTGTCGATTGCGGTGAATCTGATGATCGCTGCCGCGGAGGTGACCGTCCCCGATACCGCGCCATTCCCGTTGTGGCGGCCGATTTTGATCGAGGATGTGGCCAATGGCTTTTTCCGCGATCTGCCAGGGCAGTTCTGGGGATGGTCGCCCTGGGCAGGTGTGGCGCTGTATCTGATGCTGGCGACCGTGATTGGTGCTGCGCTGATGATCGCGGCCCGCGCTGTCACGCGCGATGACGCCCCCTGCCGCTATAGCGAGATGACGTTAGGCTGATCAGCCACGCCAACCGTTCGTCCCGAGCGCAGTCGAGGGGCGTGCGGCAGGTTCGGCTTTTGTGGCAGGTTTCTCGACTTCGCTCGAAGCGAACCGACGGGGAAACCGATCAACTTAAACCCAGTTAACTCTCGCACCAAAAAAAGGCTTCCCATCCGGTGCTGGTTCGCGCAATCGGCGGGCCATGGTTGAACATATTCTCGGCATATTGGCAGGCTTCACCATCTGGGTGATTTCCAGCGGCGGCTATCTGGGCATTGTCCTGCTGATGGCGATTGAATCGGCGTGCATTCCGTTGCCGTCTGAGATCATCATGCCCTTTGCCGGCTATCTGGTGTCGACGGGTGAGTTTAACCTGTATTTGGCGGCGACGGCGGGGGCGATTGGGTGCAATCTTGGCTCGATCCCGGCGTATGAAGTCGGCAAGCGTGGCGGTCGCCCGGCCTTTTTGCGCTGGGGCAAATATGTGTTGATCGGCCCTGGCGAGATCGACGCGGCGGACCGGTTCTTCAACAAATACGGCAACAGCGCGGTGCTGATCGGGCGGTTATTGCCCGTCATCCGGTCATTCATCGCCTTTCCAGCAGGGGTCGCGCGCATGCCGTTGCCGCAATTCCACCTCTACACCTTTATCGGTTCATGGCCGTGGTGCTTCGGCCTTGCCTATGTCGGCATGGTGCTGGGCGATCAATGGAACAACAGCCCGTGGATGAAGGCTGCGTTCCACAGTGCTGATCTGGTGATTGGCGTGGTGATTGTCGTCACCGTTGCCTGGTATGTGCGCCACAAGCTGAAGGGCCTAAAGCATCACCCCTGACGGATAAGGGCAGCGGCAGCGGCGGCCATGCGTTGTCGGCTGTCCACCCGGCGTTCTGCGGTGATGGCCTGATATCGCGCCAGTATTTCCGGGCCAGCACTGGCGGGTGAGCCAGCGTTGAATGGCGGCGCGGGGTCATATTCCAGGCTCAGCTGCACCAGCCGGGCATGGTCTTCTCCCCGGATTGCCGCGGTCAGCGCCAGCGCGAAATCGATGCCCGCCGTTACGCCGCCGCCCGTCACCCGGTTGCGATCAAACACAATGCGATCCTGCACCGGGATTGCCCCGAACGGCGCGAGCATATCGTGCGATGCCCAGTGTGTGGTCGCGCGGTATCCGGTCAACAGCCCTGCCGCGCCGAGGATCAGCGATCCGGTACAGACGCTCGTCACCCATTGCGCCCCGGCTGCCGCCTGCCTGACCCAGCCAAGTGCCTCCTCATCCTCCACCACCGCCGCCGTACCGAACCCGCCGGGGATGCACAGGATATCGGGTTGGCGGGCGCTGGCGAAGTCGGCGGTGGGCAACAGCGAGAAACCGGCGTCGGTCGGCACGGGATCAAGGCTAGCGGCGACCAGATCAATCGTGGCGTTGCCCAGCCGGGACAGCACTTGCGCAGGCCCGGTCAAGTCGAGCTGCGTCACATCGGGGAATAACAGGAATGCGATATGGATCGGTGATAATTCGGGCATGCAAACCTCCAGCGGTGGTTGTTGATGCCCAGGCGATGCGGCGCTGCTGCCATGCGCTCCCCGGTGGTGCTCCACCCAATCGCCAGTCACGCATTGGCAGCAAGTTTAAGACCAATCCCGCCTAAGCTCAATTGCCAATCGCGCGGTGGCGTGGGTTATTCGGGCTTGTGAAAGGGCAGGGCGAGCAGCCAACCCATGCCTGTGACGCGCTGGCGCTGGGTATCGGCCAGGCCGATCGCAAAGGGTTTGGGCACTGATGGTTCGGGGTAGTAACTGCCCAGCAAGCGATCCCAGATGCTCAGCATATTGCCATAATTGCTGTCATGCTGCGCCCGCACGGTTGCATGGTGGCGGACATGCATTGTCGGGGTGACGAGCATGGGCTGCACCCAGCGTTCGATGCGCGGCGGCAGCGCGATATTGGCGTGGTTGAACAGCGCCATTGAGGACAGCAATGTCTCGTGGATGATCACCGCGATAACCGGCGCGCCAATCAGCGCTGCGGCCGCCGCCTTGTACAGTGTCGACACCAGAATCTCGGCGGGGTGGAAACGCAGCGCGGTTGTGACATCCAGATCATGGTCGTGGTGATGAACGGCGTGGAGCCGCCAAAGCACCGGCCAGCGGTGCATTGCCCGGTGCTGACCATAAATCGCCAGATCGAGCAGCAGGATAGCAGCCGCGATTGCCCAAACACCCGGCAGCGGCACGATGTTGAGCAAGCCAAAGCCATGGCTCGCCGCCCAGGCCGCTGCGCCAGCCCCGGCCAGCGCCGGTGTGATCCGAACCAGCGCGGCGGGCACGGCGGCGCTTAACAGGCCAAGCCCGGCATGTGACGCCCAGCGTTCGCGCTGACGGGTTCGCCACGCCCGGTGCGGAAAGCAGTGCTCCAGCAGTGCCAGCACCGCCAGCATGGCGGCGAAAATGGCAAGCCTGATCAGGCCGATTGTCATCCCGGTTCTTGTAACAGCGAGATGGCAGCGGCGATCCGCCCGAACACGGTCAGCGTGCAGATAACGGCATAGCCATAAGCGAGCAGCGGAAACCATGCGGGCACCAATGCCGCCAGGGCGAGCACGACGATCGTCTCGGTCCCCTCCGCCAGCCCGCCAAGGTAGAAAAAGCTCTTCTTGCCCTGTGCGCTCGTCTTCAGCCCGCGTTCGGCGGCCAGCACAGCGAATCCCAGAAAGCTGGTCGCCGCGAGCAGGAACCCGCCGAGCAAGCACGCGGCGGGCAGTGCCCATTCGGGTCGCGCAAAGGCAAAGCCGATCGGGATAGCGGTGTAAAAAGCATAGTCGCAGATCACATCCAGATAACCGCCCAGCGCGGTGCTGCGCGTCTGCCGTGCAACCGGGCCGTCCAGCCCATCGCTCAACCGGCTGAACAGGATCAGGCCAAACCCAACAGCGAACTGGCCAAAGGCAATTGCGACACCGGCAGCAACCCCCGCCAGCGCCCCAATGATGCTGAGCGCGTTTGCGGTTGCCCCCATTTTCGCCAGCCGTGCGGCAATCCGGTTCAGCGGTGGATCAATCAGCGGGCGAATGCGTGCATCAAACATGGCCCGCTTTAGCCCCTTATGCCGAAATCGTCAGCACACCGATGACAGCGCCCACCATCATCGTTGCCAGATTGCCGGCAAACCAGCTTTTAAAACCAAGCGCGGCAATCTCGCCCCGCCGGGCCGGGCACAGCGTCGACAGCGTCGATACGCCCAGCCCGATGCTCGCCAGATTGGCAAAGCCGCACAGCGCATATAGCGTCACCAGCTTGCCGCGTGGCGACAGCGCATCGGGGCCAAGCGCGGCCATTTGCTGATAGGCGACATATTCGTTCAGGATCGCCTTGGTCCCCATCAGCGATCCAGCGGTCTGCGCGTCGGCCCAGGGCACGCCCAGCAGCCACATCAACGGCGCGAATATCCAGCCAAACAGGCGTTGCAAGGTGAGGGGAGCACCCCAGATATCGGGGGCAAGCCCCAGCACGCTATCCGTCAGCGCGACCAGCGCAAACACAACGATCAGCACCGCGATGATGGCAAGAAACAGCTGCATCCCGTCCATCGTGCCACGAATGATGGCGTCGATGCTGTTGTCGTAGGTCAAATCCTGATCGGTGCGGTCAGCGGGCGTTGCTTCATCCCCCGGCACCAGCAGCCGCGCGATCAGCAATGATGCGGGCAGGCAGATCAGCGATGCGGTGATGATGTGGCCAAACGCGTTGTCGACCACCAGCTTCAACGTCTGGCTATACAGCACCAGCACCACGCCCGACACGGTCGACATGCCCAGCACCATGACCGCGAACAGCTCTGCGCGGCTCATGTGGATCAGATAGGCACGGATGATCATCGGCGCTTCCACCACGCCGAGGAAAACATTGCCCCCAGCGTTCAGCGCGACAGCGCCGCCAATGCCCAGGGTGCGTTCGAGCATCCAGCCCAGCCCCTTCGCAACCTGCTTCAGCACGCCCCAATGCCATAGCAACGCGGCCAGCGCCGATGTGACGATGACCAGCGGCAGGATTTGAAACGCGATGATGAACGGCTGCGGCGCGCCGGGCTTCGCCGCAAAGGGCTGGTCCCCGCCCGCCAGATACCCAAAGATATAGCGCGAGCCCTTGTCGGTGGCGGTTTGCAGCACGCTAAGCCCGTCATTGGCGACACTCAGCGCCGCCCAGACCGGTGGTGCCTTGACGAGCACCACCGCCAGCACAAATTGCAGGCCAATCGCGCCTGCAATCCAGCGCCAGCCGGGCAGCGTCCCGCGTCGCTCGCTGAGCGCCGCGCAGACGATAATGATCACCAACAGGCCAACCAGACTGCGGACGTTGGGCAGCAGGCCAGCTTCCATCAAAACGCCCAGCTTGCCCCGAACTGGAACTGGCGCGGTGGGCCGGCATTGCGCTGAACAAACGGCACGCCGCCGCCAAACTGCACCTGGTTCGACGTGCTTGCCGCATTGGCAAAGCCCGACAGGTTGTTGGCGTTGAACACGTTAAAGATATCTGCCGAGATGGTCAGCCCGCGGTTCAGGATTGGCACCTGATATCGAAAGCCAAGATCAACGGTGCGCGACCAGCCGAGCCGCCCCGAATTGCGCGTTTCGCCGGGGAAGCGATTGGCGTTGCCCACATATTGCTGCCCGAACGAAAAGCCGCTGCCGTTCAAATCCTGTGTGCCGAACAGGCTGGCATCAGGCACCAGATTGACCGGCTGGCCCGATTGGAACAGCCCGGTTGTGGTGAAGGTGAAGCCTTCAAACGGATAAAGATAGGCGGTGGCGGACAGTACATGGCGGCGATCATTCACTGACGGGCCATATTCCGCCGCGAAATCATTGCCGTTCGATGCGCGGAAGTTGATATCGTCTGTGTCGTTGCGCAGCCGTGCGAGCGTGTAGCTCAACCGGCCAGCGAACCAGTCGCTGCCCTTTTCCTTGATCAGCTGCACGTTCAGCGCCTGATATTCGGATGTGCCGCCGGTCTCCGATGTGGTGATCTGGCGGGCACCGCCAGCAACAGGGGCAACCGGGCGGGTGGCATCTGCGGCTGCCTGGCTGCGCACCAGACCCAGGCTCTGCGCCAGGGCCAGTCGCGCCGCATTGGTGGCCGCACCCCGCAGCAGCGCGATGTTCGACGCGGTCAGCGCCGCCGCATTGGGGGTGAAGGGTGTTGCTGCGTTCAGATCGCGCAGCCGCACCAGATTATACGACCGGTTATAGATCAGATCGACTTTGGCGGTAATGTTGGTCGCCACTTCGCGCTGATACCCGACCGTCAACTGCAGGCTGTAGGGATTGTCATAGCCATTGGGGTTGCGGATGCGGATTTCGTCGCTTGACGTGGAATTGCGCAAAGCCGCGACGCTGGCGGCAGCCGGGCAGGCGGCGACCGTCGCGCAGGCGGGGTTGACCGTCAGATTGCCGTCAAAGGTTACCGCTCCGACATCGAATCCGGCGGGCAATCGGCCAGCCGCGACCAGCGCGTTGAGCTGGCTGATAAAGGCCGGGCTGGTGGTGCTGCGCTGAAGCGCGTCCGAGATAATCGCATAGGGGATTTTATCGTAATACAGCCCCACGCCAAACCGGATCGCGGACTTCGCATCAGGCTGGTAGTTGACCGCAAAACGCGGCGCGATGTTGTTGAAATCACCGCCAGCGCCGCCCTGTGCGGACAGCGAGTCATAATCATAGCGCAGGCCCAGGGTGGCCGTCAGGTTCGGCCTGATCTGCCATTCATCCTCGACATAGCCGTTCAGCTGGGTTTGGCCGACGCCAAATGTCGCCGGGCGAATCTCAACCCCGTAATTGGTGACAACCGGGTTCAGCCCCAGAATATCCTGCGCCCCCAATGCCAGCCCGCGCGGGCGCAGCGTGTTAAGCTGCGCTTGGGTTAGCTGGACAGTGAAGTTGCCATTGGGGTTGCCGCCGCCTGCCAGCGAGAAATCGCTGTGGAGCACCTCGCCACCAATTTTCAGCCGGTGATCGCCCAGGTCGAGCGTGAACTTGTGCTGCGTCTGATAGGTGTTTTCTTTTTCATCGAACACAAAGCCTGAATCGCCCACGACAGCAACGGCCAGGCCATTGGGGCCAAGCGCTGCGACCTGTGGGCCACCGGCGCGATCGCGGGCATAATCCCAATCGAACCGGCTATATTGGAAGCTGCCCTGATAGGTCAGCCGATCACCGTTATAGACCGCGGTCAACGCTGCCAGCGTTGATTTGCGTTCCTCAAACGATCCGGCCGACGGGAAGGTGACGTTGCCGCCGCCCAGGCTGCCGCCCGGTCGTTCGACCGATACGTCGCCATAGTTGAAACGGAAATTGACCGACCAATCATCGGTCAGCTTATGATCGATCCGCAGCGAGCCAAGGTAGAAGTTATTGCGCCCGCGCACATTGCCCAGGATGCCCAGTTGCGGCGAATCCACCAGATTGTCGTTGGTGTCGCGGGTATATTCCAGCGCGGCGTAAAAAAACGTCCGGTCCTTGGCGATGGGGCCGCTGATCGCGCCACCCGCCTGGATGCGGCTGAAACTGTCGCCCACCGGATTGCCGGTCAGGTCGCGGCGCGGAAAGGGCGAGGCGGAATCAACGGGGCGGCCGGGCCGGTACAGCACATAGCTTTCGCCCTTCAAATCATTGCCGCCGCCTTTTGACGTGACGTTGACAATGCCGTTGGTGGTGCGCCCGAATTCAGCCGAATAATTGTTCGACAGCACAGTGACGCTGGCGGCGGCGCTGAGCGGGGTGGGGAATTTCTGCCCGCCCAGAAAATTCTCGTTATTGTCCAGGCCGTCGATCAGATAATTGGTGAACAGCCCGTTCGCGCCGTTGATCGATACCGTGGGCGCTTCGGGAAAAAAGCCTGTTGACGGCACAACGTTGGGCAGCCGGATCAACGCAGAAATAACGTCGCGGCCTTCGATGGGCAGGTCGCTGAGTTCCCTGGTTGAAAGCGTGCCGGAAACTTCGGCGTTCACCGTGTTGACCCCGGCGGTGGCGCGGGCCCCAACCACGGTGATCGCGGCCTGGGTTTCGCCGCGCCGCAGCGTGACTGACTGAGTGAAGTTTGAGCGTAACGCCAGCGGCGTTGATCCCGCCGTCACATCGCCATCCGCCAGCCGAACCGAATAGTCACCAGCGGTCGACAGGCCATTGAGGATAATCTGGCCCTGGCCATCGGTTTTCAGCGTGCGATCATACCCGATTGACGGGTTGGAGACGATCACGTCAACATCCGCTGCGGGCGCGCCGCTTGCCTCGTCAACCACGGTCACCTTCAACCCGGCCTGCTGCGCATGGGCTGGGCTGCTTACCACCATTACCGCCGCAATTGCCGCCGAAGCGCTCAAAATCCCCCGAAAACCCGTCATCAAAACCCCCAGTTACTCATCAAATTATGCTATCCCCCCGCAGCAGCAGTTACCCAAACCACTGCAGCAGGCGGACAATCTTACGCGTTCGGTCACTGAACAGGCTTGCCGTGAACGCAGAACTGGCGAGCCGCTTATTGATTTCTGCATAGGTTGGATAGGGGGCGATGATCCCGGTTAGCTGGCGCAGGCCAAGCTTTGCGGTGATCGCGATCGTCCATGTCTGGATTAACTCGCCCGCATTCGGCCCGACAATCGATGCGCCTGCAACCTTGCCCTTCACCAGCACAACCTTGGCCATCCCCTCGGTCCGCTTGTCGGCCTGGGCACGGTCATTCTCGGCAAAGGTCCAATGGAGCACCCGAACGGCGTCGCCATGCTCGGCGCGCGCTGCCGCCTCGGTCAGCCCCACTTGCGCGAGCTCAGGATCGGTAAAGGTTACCCAAGGGAGTGCCGCGTAATTCACCTTGGCAGGAACGTGGAACAGCGCGTTCTGGATGACGATGCCGGCTTCATAGCCGGCCGTATGCGTGAATTGCGGCCCAACGCGGCAATCGCCGATGGCAAAAATGCGCTTGTTGCTGGTGCGGCGGCGCGGATCGACCACAATGCCCTTGGCCGAATACTCTACCCCGGCGGCTTCCAGCCCCAGCCCGTCAACCGTTGGTTTGCGACCCGCCGCGACCAGCAGATGCGATCCGGCGATCACCTGCCCGTCGCCCAGCATCAGGCGCACCTGCCCGTCTGCCTGGTCGATCCGGTCGATCGTTGCGCGTTCGTGCAGCGCAATGCCTTCGCCCACCAGCGCGGCCCGCACGATTGCCACCAGATCAGCATCGTCGCGCGGCAGGATGGGACCGACATCGACAATCGATACCGCACAGCCAAGCCGCCGGTGCGCCTGCGCCATTTCACAGCCAATCGCACCGCCGCCGATGATAATCAGATGGTCTGGCCGATCCCGCAGCCCGAAAATCGTCTCGTTCGTCATGAACGGCACATCGGCCAGGCCGGGGATGGGGGGCACGCCCGCCCGGCTGCCCGTGGCGATGACAAAGCGGCGCGCGCGAATTTTGCGCCCGCCTGCGTCCACGGTGCGGCGATCGATAAACCGGCCCGCCGCGCGGATGACGGTGCAGCCAAGCTGTTCGAACCGTTCCTGGCTGTCATTGGGCTCAATCGCGGCAATAACGCCGGCAACATGATCCTTCACCGCGCCAAAATCGATCTGTGGTGCGGTATAATGAACGCCGAACTGCGCGGCATTTTCGCCCGCATGCGCTGCCTTGCCCGCTGCGAGCAACGCTTTTGACGGCACGCACCCGCTGTTCAGGCAATCCCCGCCCATCGCGTGCGGCTCAAGCAGCGCGACTTTCAACCCAAGCTGCGCAGCACCTGCAGCAACGGACAACCCACCTGAGCCTGCACCAATGATGCACAGATCAAATTTCTCGATCACGCGACGGGTTCCTTCTTGAATCGCTTGTACAATATCGGGATCAGCGACAGCGCGGCCAGGCCAATGATCGGCCCAATCACCTCTGGTTTCAGCAGGGCGCCGCGCAGGTTCAAATCGCCGCCCGCCGCCAAAATCGAACCGGCACCCGCCCCGATTGAGGCATAGACAAAGGTACCGGGGATGATGCCGATGCCGGTTGCCAGCACATAATCACGCAGTTTCACGCCGAACAGTGCGGGCACGATATTGACCAGCCAGAAGGGCGCGACGGGCAACAGGCGCAGCAGCATCAAATAGCTGAAAGCATTTTTCTGAAACCCGTCGGCCAGTTTTTCGCCCCAGCTGCCGATGCGGTTGCGCAAATCATCACCCGATGCGTTGCGCGCGATCAGGAACACGATCGTCGCGCCCATGGTCGCCCCCACCACGACCAGGCTGCCCCCAACCACGGTGCCGAACAATAACCCCGCGGCAATCGTCAACAGGCTGGCACCGGGGAAGGATATCGCCACCAGCGCGGCATAAATTGCGACCAGTGCCAGTGCAGAAATCACCGGGCTGGCCGCCACGAAATCGACCAGCGCCTGCCGGTTGTCACGCAGCGCATCCAACGTGACATAGCGCTGTCCGCCAAGGGCGAAAAACGCAATCGCCAGCAGCACCAGCACCACCAGGGGGCCAAATCGTTTCAGCATTGTTTCATTCCTTGAAAGCGGTTCTTACCGGTTTTCGTTGATCGACCAATCATAATCATAACTGTCGATGGTCTTGCGCCCGGCCAGTAATTTGGCGGTATCGGCATCGGCATAGCGGCGTGCAAAGGCCAGCACGCCTGCGGGCCCGCCAAAATCGACGCCATACCAATCAAAAATCCGCGATGCGCCCAGCGCCTTGCCCTTGGCCTGGAAACCGCGCGGCGAATTGATATAGGCGCGCGCCGCCACATCAAGCTGCGCGTCGAGATTGCCCGCCTCATATGCTGTCAGTGCCAGGTTCGGGCAGCCCACCGATGCGCAGTTTACCGCGAAATGGGTGCGCGGATCCTTGAAGATCGGGCGCAAAATGCCGTGTTCGATATTGTTCAGGCTCAGCTTCATGCCCTTCACCGTCACGACCTTGCGGTCCCATGGCCCAGTGGGGAACAGCCCGTCCTTGATGTTCAAAATCGACGTGACGGGATAGGCACCCAGCACCACCTCAATCGTCGCGGCGTTGTACAGGTTGACCCAATAGGCATATTGCTGTGGTCGTGACAGGCGATCGACATCCACCGCTTCCATTCGGTCAATCAGCGCAGAAAGCGCAGCCTTGTCAGCCGCAGAAACCTTGGCATAGGCAAACACCGTCCGCCCGCCCGTGGTGCGCCCGCCATAACGCTTCAAAATGCCGTTCCACCCGGCATAATCAACCGCCATCCCGGGGCCGCTTTTTTGCCAGCGGGGAATCAACTGCGCCTTGGGCACCGCCTGCGCGGCGGACGCGGTAACAAGAGCAACGCCGGTCAGGGCAATCATCATGGATCGAAAAAGGGTCATTACGGCTTCCTTTGCAATGTCATGCGCGTAAGAACGAGATCAGCCCTGATTTAGATGTGGGGCTAGGATGGCGACGGGGGAAAAATTGCGGGTTTGGAGCGAGCGATCTGCCCAATGCCGGGGTTAGCGAGGATGCAGCAGCGGATATGTTTCCTTATTCGTGTGATCTGGCGCGAATGTTACAATGTGTTTCGGCAAAGCGCGACCCCAACAGCGCCGCCGCACGCGGCCCAGTATGCGCACAGGGGCGCGTATCTCCCCAAATTGGTGCTGTTGCGGGCGGTGCTGACCTGTGGGGTGATGGGGCTGACCGCGTGTAGCGCGCAGCCTGACCAGGAAATCACCAAAAGCTGTCCAGCGATTCCCGGCCCCGCCATGGTCAGCCTGCCCGGCGGCGAATTCATGATGGGCGCTGATCCGCGCTACCCGGAGGAAGGCCCGCCGCGCCGCGTAAAGGTTGGGGCCTTTGCCATCGATGTGCATGAGGTCACGAACGATGATTTTGCACGCTTTGTCTCGGCAACGGGGTATCGCACCATGGCCGAGCGCACCCCGCCGCCGTTGCCGGGCGCGCCGCCCGACATGCTTCAGCCCGGATCAGCGGTCTTCACTGTGCCCGATGCGCAGGATGAGCGCTGGTGGCGCTGGGTGGTCGGCGCGCAGTGGCGGCATCCATCGGGTCCGGCAGAGACGATCAGCGGGCATGGCCACGATCCCGTGGTGCAGATCGCCTATGAAGACGCGCAAGCCTATGCCCGCTGGGTGGGAAAATCGCTGCCCAGCGAAGCGCAGTGGGAATATGCGGCGCGGGCCGGGCAAGCGGCGGTGCCGGAGCCGATCGATGCAGGCGGCGTGCCGCAGGCCAACTATTATCAGGGTGTATTCCCGCGCCGTGACCTGGCCCTGGACGGGTTCCAGTCGCGCGCGCCCGTGGGGTGTTTCCCGCCCAATGCATTCGGGCTGTACGACATGATTGGCAATGTTTGGGAATGGACCAGCGACGCCGCCGGGGCCGATGCGAACAGCCATGTCATCAAGGGCGGACCTTATCTGTGCGCTGCCAATTACTGCGCCCGCTATCGCCCGTCTGCGCGCCAGTTTCAGGAACGCGGGCTGGGCGCAAACCATGTCGGGTTTCGGCTGGTGCGCGCGGCCCCGCCTGCCACCGCCAGCCCAAAGTGATGCCAGCACCAGCGTTATTGTGGGGCGTTGGATTCTGATCCAGTGTTGCTACACCGGTCGCCAAATTGGGGGAGCGACGGCGTGAAGAAGATCTATTGGGGCTTGCTGGTCGTGATCCTGGCATGTGTTGCGGCATATGCCGCGGGGGTGCGGATTGCGCCGCTGGCGCGCGATTTTGATCCTGCACCGCTGATCGCCAAAGCGAAATCCTATGATCCGCTGATCGAGCGAGACCGGTTTGGCGTGCCGCATATCTCGGGCAAGCGCGACGCTGATGTCGCATTTGGTATCGGCTATGCTCATAGCGAGGATGATTTCGCGACCATCGTTGATGCGGTACTGACGACGCGGGGCCGTGCCGCTGAAACCAAGGGCAAGGATGCGGCAGTCGGCGATTATCTTGTCCGGCTGTTCCGCGTTTGGGAAAAAGTGGCAGCGGGATATGAAACCCAGATCACGCCGCAAAACCGTGCCATCATCCAGGCCTATGCCGACGGGGTGAACCTATATGCTGCGCAGCATCCCGGTCTGGTGCCCGCCGGGGTTATCCCGATATCAGGGCGAGATGTGTCTGCCGGCACGATTTTTCGCGGGCCGTTTTTCTATGGGCTCGACAAGGTTTTAAAAGGCATCACGGACAAAACCCCGGCGCGTGATGCCGGGCCGCCAAAGGGATCGAACGGCATTGCAGTCGCCCCCTCACGATCATCCGACGGCGCAACGCGGCTGCTCGTCAATTCACACCAGCCCTATGAAGGCCCTGTTGCCTGGTACGAAGCGGTGCTCGACAGTGGCGAGGGCTGGCATGTCGCGGGCGGTTTCTTCCCCGGATCGCCCTTCATGCTCCACGGCCATAACGCGCATCTTGGCTGGGCAAGCACGGTCAACAACCCCGATCTGTCGGATGTTTATCGGCTAAAAACCGATCCCGCCAAGCCCGGCCAATATTTTTTCGACGGCAAATGGCGGGCATTTGAGAAATCGGTCGCCAGCTTTCGCGTCAAGATTTTCGGGCCAATCCTGTGGACGGTGAACCGCAATGTACTGTGGTCCGTCCACGGCCCGGTGTTCGAAACCGATCATGGCACCTTTGCGCTCAGCTATGCAGGCGAACATGAAGTGCGCCAGCCCAACCAGTATATGGCGATGAACAAGGCGCGGTCGCTGGACGAATGGCGCGCGGCAATGGCCATGCAGGCGCTGCCCAGCATCAATTTCATCTATGGCGATGAAAAGGGCAATGTCGGCTATCTGTCGAACGGCCAGTTCCCGGTGCGCAAGGACGGGTTCGATTGGAAGGGTACGCTGCCGGGGGATCGCGCTGACCTGTTATGGTCGCAGCGCGTGCCGTTTGGCCAGCTGCCGCAATTGTGGAATCCAAAATCAGGCTATGTGTTCAATTCAAACAATAATCCGCTGATCGCGAGCGACCCGGCGGATAATATCAAGCCGGAAAGCTTGGCGCATAATCTGGGCCTGCAAACCAACATGACCAATCGCGCACACCGCGTGCTCGAAACCTATGCGCTGGACAAATCGATCACCCCTGAAGAGTTCGACGCGTATAAATATGATCTTGGCTATAGCGACCAAAGCGTGCTCGCAGGGCTGATCAAGCAGGCGCTGGCTTTTGATCCAAAGGGCAATGCAGACCTTGCCGCTGCGCAGGCGATTCTGAAAAACTGGGATCGGCGCACCGATACCGCCAATCGTGGCACCGCGTTGGCGGTGCTGATGGGTGAGCCCATCGGCCGTGCGCTCGAAAAGCGCGAACCCGTTCCCCCGCTTCGCCCCGCGCTTGATGCCGCCATTGCGCATCTAAAGAAGCATTTCGGGCGGCTTGACCCCGAATGGGGCCAGGTTAACCGGCTGCGACGCGGCAAGCTGAACCTACCGATCGCGGGCGGACCAGATGTCTACCGTGCCGTTTACGGTGCAAAGCAGGAAGATGACGGCACGTTGACCGCGAATGGCGGCGATACGTTCGTCATGTTCGTGATCTGGGACAAGGCGGGCAAGCTGTCGTCGCGCAGCATTCACCAGTTCGGCTCGGCAACGCTTGATGCACGTTCGCCGCATTATGCCGATCAGGCGCCGCTGTTCGTGCAGATGAAAACCAAGCTGGTGCTGTTCAATCGCGCCGACTTGAAGGGCCAGATCGAGCGGGCTTATCACCCCGCGCGATAAGCGCGCCGGGTGTCGATAGATGGGACGGCGCACCGGCATGATAGCAGGGCGCACCGGCAGCCGATTGCTGCTATGGCGGGGACAGCGACGATAGGGGCGTAATCCATGGCCGATACGGCGAGGCGGCGAGTGAAAAAGGGCAAGGGTGGTGCATTGCTGCCATCGCTTGCCGCATTGCTGATCGTTGCACTGTTGCAATTGGTTGGGGTGCCGCAGCTTGAACGGCTGGGGTTGTTGCTGTTCGACGGCTATCAACGCGCTGCCCCGCGCCGGTATGAAGAAGCGCCTGTTCGTATTGTCGATATCGATGATGAATCGATCCGCCAGCTTGGCCAGTGGCCATGGCCGCGCACCGACATTGCCGATCTGACGCGCCGGCTCAGCGATGCGGGGGCCGCGTCCATCGCTTATGATGTTGTTTTTTCCGAACCGGATCGAACCTCCCCTGCGCGAATAGCCGCGCGGTTGCAGCGGACTAACGCCAATTCGCCCGCGCTGTCCGCATTGCGTGCATTGCCTGATAATGACGCGACGCTCGCCGCTGCCATCGCGCAATCCCCTGTCACCCTGGGCTATTTTCTGGTGCGCGACGGGCAAAGCGCGGCTGTGGAGCCCAAGGCAGGGCTGGCTATGGCGGGGGCGTCCCCCGTTGATGCCGTGCAGGCGTTTTCCGGCGCAATCGAACCGCTACCCGCGTTTCGCGCAGCGGCCGGTGGGGCGGGCTTTGTTAGCCTGAACGGCGACCGCGACGGCATTATCCGCAAAGTGCCGTTGATTGCCGCGCAAAAGGACCAGTTGCTGCCTTCGCTGTCGCTTGATGCGCTGCGCACCGCGCAGGAAGCAGGCTCCGTCATCGTCAAATCATCCAGCGCAAGTGGCGAATGGGGCGGCGGCGCGGCGCAGGTCGTATCGCTGAAGGTGGGCGCGTTTGAGGTGCCGACCACGCCTGCAGGCGAGCTGTGGCTGTATCTTACCCCACCGCATCCAGCGCGGACAATTCCGGCGTGGAAGGTACTGACCGGGGCGCTCAGCCCGACTGAGATGCAGGCAGCGTTTAGCGGCCGGGTGGTGTTCATTGGTTCTGGCGCGGCGGGGTTGCGCGATCTGGTGTCAACGCCGCTGCGTGACCGCGAAACTGGGGTGATGGTGCATGCCCAGGCCGTCGAGCAGATGATCCTTGGCCGCTATCTGGTGCGCCCCGATTGGGCATTGGGGCTGGAACGCAGCCTGTTGCTTGTGCTGGGGCTGATTTTGGCGCTGTTGCTGCCCCGGTTGGGGGCAATGCGCGGCGCGGTGCTGGGCGTGGTGGCTGTGGGCGGCATAATGCTGGGCAGTTGGGGGGCATTTCTGCGCTACCAATATCTGCTTGATCCGACCTATCCGGTGATCGGCCTGTTGCTGGTGTATATCGTCGGTACGGGGGTGACCTATTACCGGGAAGAACGGCAGCGCGCCTATATCCACCGGGCGTTTGACCGGTATCTGTCGCCCGCGCTCGTCAAGCGGATTGTCGATGATCCGGGCCAGCTCGAACTGGGCGGCGAGGTGCGCGACATGACCGTGTTGTTCTGCGATATCCGTCGCTTTTCGGCGATTTCGGAGACGATGGGGCCACAGCAGATCATCCAGTTCCTGATCGCGTTCCTGACGCCGATGTGTGACATTTTGCTCGGGCGCAAAGCGACAATCGACAAGTTCATCGGCGATGCCATTCTGGCATTCTGGAACGCACCGCTTGATGATCCTGATCAGCATGCCAATGCCGCGCGCGGCGCGCTGGAAATGGTGGCGCGGCTTGAACAGATGAACGGCGTGATGGCCGAACAAACCGCAACACCCTGGCCCGGGCAGGTGCGTATCGGCATCGGGCTGAATGCCGGGTCGTGTTGCGTGGGCAATATGGGGTCTGCGCAGCGGCTGTCCTATTCGCTGATCGGCGACACGGTGAACCTGGCATCCCGGCTGGAGGGACTGACCAAATATTACGGCGTCCCGATCGTGATTGGATCGGCGTTAGAGGTTCATCTGCCCGATTTTGCCACCTTGCCGCTTGACCGGGTGCGCGTGGTGGGCCGCGAGGCACCCGAGCAGATCTATGTGCTTGCGGGCAGCGAGGATATGGCGCTCGCCAGCGGATTCCGGCGGCTGGAGGACATGCACCGCGACATGTTGATCGCCTATGCCGCCCAAAACTGGACGGAGGCACGCGCGCTGATCGCCAGCGCCGCGCCCTATGCAGCGCAATTCGGCCTAACCGCGTTGCATGCGGTTTATGCTGATCGGATCACGCGGTTGGAACTCCACCCGCCCGGCGACGACTGGGATGCGATTTTCGAACCGACCGAGAAATAAATCCTGGTTTGGTGACCGGCCTACCGCGGCATTTATTGCCCGGTTGACGCGTTTCGCCCCTTTTCAAAATACTGGTCGTTCACTGGATTACGGCGCAACAGATCATTCTCATCGATTAATCCGCGGCGGCTGCCGGTGCCCAGCAATAGGCTCAGCATCGTTGATCCCTTGTCCGACAGCAGGAACGGGCCGATTGGCGGCTGGTTGGGGCCGGGGACGAACACGGCATAACCGGGCCGTTCAACCGGCACGGTGACGCCGCCTGCGATTACGTCGATTGCACCGGGGGTCTGGCCGTCCTTTGCAGCCGGGCCGGGGCCCCGCAGCAGGATCAACGATGCGGTTGCCGGATCGGCGGTATAGTTGCCCAGCCCCGCCTCACGCGCGGCAATCCGCACCGCATCTGCGCCCACTGCGCCTTCAACAATGGTGCCGCGCACGCCGATGGTCGCCACCGGCGTGCTGAGCGACGACTGGCCGGGATTGGCGTGAAGTGCCTTGCTCGACATGAAGCGGAAGGTGCCGCGCGCAACCGACATGCCCACCGCGCTTGCCTGGCGGCTGGGATCATAAATGAACCGGTCGACGGTGATCTGGGAATTGCTGCCCAGCGAGAATATCGTGCGATCAAGCAGCAGCACCTGCAATCGGCTGGATCGGCCGGTGTTGATGGCATTGCCCAGCGACACGCGTTCCTTCACCACCGCACGGTGCCGCCGAGGGTTTGCCTGGGTCGTCATTGTTACATCGTTCAGCACAGCGGCGTTGACGCCCACCGTTTGCGCGCTGGCATGGGGGCAGGCGGTTGCCGCCATCAGCCCGGCGGTAATGGCGATTAGGCGGCGGATCATGGGATCACTCCTCATTTGCCAAAGTTCCACACCAGCTGAAGGTCGAAACCAAAGCTGTCATAGTCACGCAGGAAGCTTGATTGGTTATACTCGCGCCGGGTGTGGCTAACCCCGCCTTCAATATCAAAACCGCTGCCAAAAAAGGGCGTGCCCAGTGCGGCGCGGGTGAAATAGCGTGTTTCCTGCCGATCGTTGAAGAACATCGCGTCGCGAAAATCGATGAACCGGATCGTGGTCGATATCAGGCCATAGCTGCCCGCCCAGCCGATCGGCTGGCGAAACCCGCTATAGGCGCGCACGCCGCGATACCCCAGCGGCACGGCTTGCGCGGTTTTCTCTTCAAAGGCCGCACCAATCACCCATTGCCCGCGCCGCTGATCCACCGCGCGGTAATCAATCGCCAGATCATAACGTTCGCCGTCGCGGGAAAAAAACGCGAAGGACCCGTTATAGACCTGGTGCACTGCTTCGCCGCGCAGCGTGATCCGCCCCGTGCGCCCGGTCGACAGCCCCAATTCGGCCTGACCGCCATATTCAGTGACAAAGGGGTCGCCCTGCAGCCGGGCATGGGTGGCAACGCCGCCCAGCGCAAAGCCGATCCGCTCACCCTGCTGGCCATAACCGACGCGGACACTGCCGATCTGGTAATCAAGGCCGGAACTGCCAAAGTTATTCTTGGTCTCACCCGCAAGCCCGGCATAGCCATAGCCTTGGCCAATCGGCGTCCGCCCCTCTATCCGCGCGCTGCCGATGAACGCGAAATCATCGTCAGAGACGCCGGTGATGCCGGGAAAATCGAAATTGACCGCCAGCGCCCCCAGCGCGTCGGTATCATACGCCAGGCCCAGCGCGAGCTGACCGAAAATCCCGCTGGTTGCAGCGCTTCTGGCGGCTGGACGCTCGATTGTGCCGCACGCCTGGACGAAGCTGGCCCAATCTGCGTCGCTGATCCGCCGACCATCGACCTTGTCGAGCTCAATCCGCGCGCGCCCGACATCGTCGAGCCGGCACAATGTGGTCACGTAATAAAGCCGCACTGGCGCTGCAGACGAATCAGGCCGGGTGATCAAAGCGCGTTCCAGCGTGGCCGCTGCGCCAATCAGATCGCCGGTGTCGGCCTGTTCGCGCGCCAGCCGAAGTGCTGCTGCCGGATCATTGGCAGTATCGATAATGGCATCCAGATCGCTGGCGATCGGGGTGTCCTGCGCCACTGCGGGCATCGCGGCGCTCGCCAGCAATGCCGCTGCAATCAGCTTGCCCGATTGCCCAAAATTCGCGCTCTTCATCTTGTCCCCCAAGAGAAACTGTAGCGATCCATCCCCGTCATGCGGCCGGTTGCTTATTGTGGTTGCTTACTGCCCGTTCACCCACGGTCTAGCGCATTTGATGGCGCTTGTCGGCAGCGATTTTTGGAGCGCCTGTCCCGCGCTGGCCTGCCACGCTTTGCCGATGCGCGCGGCCCCAAAAACTTGCATTCGCGGCCAAATCCTGAAAACCAAACCGGCACCACAAGCTGCGCACCCCGCGTGGCAAAGCACGAAGCAGATCATGATGACCACGCGCGCTGCCCCGATCGTTCAACCTCGCGATCTGATCGCCACGCTGGACACCATTGATGCGCGGCTGCGGTGGCTGTCGTCGTGGACGATCCACAACGCCAATCACCTGCGCGACAGCCGCGATGGGCTGAAGGTTGGCGGGCACCAGGCGAGTTGCGCATCAATCTCTACCATCATGACCGCGCTGTATTTTGCAGCACTTGGCCCCAATGATCGGGTGGCGGTGAAGCCGCATGCCGCGCCCATTCTGCATGCGATCCATTATCTGCTCGGCACGCAGACGCGCGAACAGCTGCAGGCGTTTCGCAGTTTTGGCGGCATGCAAAGCTATCCCAGCCGCACAAAGGACCAGATTCCAGTCGATTTTTCCACCGGATCAGTGGGGCTGGGCGTTGCCGTTACGGCCTTTGCATCGCTGGTGCAGGATTATCTTGTCGCGCAGGGCAAGTTGGCCGCTGAGGACACCGGACGGATGATCGCGCTGATGGGCGATGCCGAGCTGGATGAGGGCAACATCTATGAATGCCTGATTGAGGCGTACAAGCATGACGTGCGCAACTGCTGGTGGATCGTGGATTACAACCGCCAGTCACTGGACGCGACGACGGCGGACCGGATGTTCGACCGGTTCGATGATATCTTCGAAACATGCGGTTGGCGCGTGCTGACACTGAAGCACGGCAAGCTGCAACGCGCGGCGTTTAAACGCCCTGGCGGCCTGCACCTGGAGGAATGGATCGAACATTGCCCCAATGCCGATTTCGCCGCGCTCACCTATCAGGGCGGTGCCGCGTGGCGCGCGCGGCTGATGCGCGACATCGGCGCACGCCAGGATGTCGCTGCGCTGATTGACAGCTATGATGACGCAGCCCTTGCCCGATTGATGACCAATTTGGGCGGGCATTGCATTGAAACGATCCTCGACGCTTTCGCCCAGGCGGCGGATGACAAGCCGACCTGCTTCATCGCCTATACCGTCAAAGGATATGGCCTGCCGTTTGCGGGGCATAAGGACAATCATGCCGGGCTGATGAACCCCGGTCAGATCGCCAGCCTGCGCGACCAGATGGGTATTGCGGCGGGGGAGGAATGGGTGCCGTTTGCCGGGCTGGGCGATAATGCGCAGGCCAGCCTCAACGCATTCATCGATCAGTCGCCGTTAAAGACAAAGGTCGCTGACCGGGCATTTGCAGCGGTGCCGGTTCCGGCGCGATTGCCGGTCCCCGAAGGTGACGATCAGGCAACCCAGACCGCGTTCGGCAAAATCCTGCTCGATCTCGCCAAATCGGGCCATCCATTGGCTGATCACATCGTTACCACGTCCCCCGATGTTACCGTGTCGACCAATTTGGGGGCCTGGGTGAACCAGCGCGGGCTGTTCCGGCGCAAGGACATGGCCGATGTGTTCGCCGCGGCGCGCATTCCCTCCGCGCAAAAATGGGCGGCGCGCCCGGCGGGGCAGCATATCGAACTGGGTATTGCCGAAAACAACCTGTTCCTGATGCTGGCGGCGGCGGGGATTTCGGCCCCCTTGTTCGGCACGCGGCTGATGCCGGTTGGCACCGTTTATGATCCTTTCATCGCCCGTGGGCTCGATGCGCTCAACTACGGCTGTTACATGAACGCGCGTTTCCTGCTGGTCGCCACCCCGTCAGGGCTGACGCTGGGGCCGGAAGGCGGCGCGCACCAGTCAATCAATTCACCGCTGATCGGCATGGGCCAGCCGGGCCTCACTTATTATGAACCAGCTTATGCCGATGAAGTGGCGCTGCTGATGGGGCATGCGTTTCGCCATATGCAGGCCGATGATGGTGGCGCGGTTTATCTGCGGCTGTCGACACGCAGCATTGCGCAGATCGAGCGAGCAGATGATCGCTGGGAGGCAGGCGCGATCAAGGGCGGCTATTGGTTGAAGCCCCCCGCCCCCGGCGCGGAGGCGGCGATCATCGCCACCGGCGCTATTTTGCCCGAAGCGCTGGAGGCGTGGGAGCAACTGCGCGATGACGTGCCCGGCATCGGGCTGATGGCGGTTACCTCGCCCGATCTGCTTCATCGGGGCTGGTCTGCCGCGCGGGCGGCGCGCTGGAATGGTGGCGGTGAGGCGGCACATATCGCCACGCTGCTCGACGCATTATCGCCCAGCGCCGGGTTGGTGACGATCGTCGATGGCAGCCCCGGCACGCTTTCATGGATTGGCGGGGTGCGCGGCAACCGCGTGTCGCCGCTGGGGATGGACCGGTTTGGCCAGACGGGCGATCTGCCCGATCTGTACCGCGAATACCGGCTGGACGCCGCCGCGATCATCGATGCAGCGGCCGAGCTGTTTCTTTAGGCGTTCCGGTTTGGCAGCCCAAAGGTGGCTGGTTGGCAAAACCGCGCGCTTTGCGCTAAGCTTGCACGGGTCAATTACGACGCAGCGTAGGGGAAATCGCGATGATCAGGCAAGATGGTCAGGCGCGAAACAACGCCAACCAGAGCCCGGCAGGCCGATGGTGATGGCCCATGATCCGCCGCGCCGCAAGCGCGTTGCTTTTGTCGCCACCCACCCGATCCAGTATTTTGCGCCAATGTATCGCCGCATCAACGATAGCGACGATATCGAGGCGGTGCCGATCTATCTCACCAAACATGGCATGCGCGATGATGTCGATCGCGGCTTTGGCAGGGCGTTCAACTGGGACGTTGATCTGCTGTCGGGCACTAACCCGATTTTCGTTCGCGGTGCCGATACCCGCAGACTCGATACCGGCGTTACCCATATGCTGGCACCCGGCATCTGGCAGGTGATCAGCGACGGGGCGTTTGATGCCGTCGTCATCCACGGCCACGGCGTCGGGGCCAATCATGTGGCGACGATGGCGGCAAAACGGCGCGGCATCCCGGTGTTTTCGCTGTGCGACACGCATCTGGGCCTGCCGCGAAGCGCGATCAAGAACGCCGTTCGCAAACCCGTGATGCGGGCATATTATGCGATGCTGGATGGCTTTCTGGCCATCGATTCGCCGAATCGCGCCTTTTACCGGGCGATGGGCGTGCCGGATCGCAAGCTGTTCGATTTTCCGTTTACCGTCGACAATGATCGTTTCATGTCGGCGGCGATCATGACGGATGGTGAGCGCCAGGCGTTTCGCGCCCGGCTGGGCGTTCATGATGAACGCCCGATCGTGCTTTTCGCGTCCAAATTCACCCCCGGCAAAAATCCCGCCCATTTGATTTACGCGCAGCGCATGCTGCAGGCGCGGGGCCGTGATTTTCATCTGGTGCTGGCAGGCGCTGGCGAGATGGAAACCAAACTCCGCTCGTTGGCAACCGCCAACCCGGATCTTTCCATCCATTTCCCCGGCTTTTTCAACCAGAGCGAGCTGCCCCGCCTGTTCGGTGCGTGCGACATTTTCAGCCTGCCCGCTCGGGCAGAGGCATGGGGGCTGGTGATCAATGAGGCGATGTGTGCTGGCCTGCCGATCGTCGCGTCGCAGGAAATCGGTGCGGTAACCGATCTTGTCCGGCAAGGGGTGAACGGGGCAACCCACCGCGCAGGCGACATCGACGGCATCGCCGAAGCGCTGGAAATGCTGGTTGGCAATCCGGCGGCGATGAAATCGATGGGCCAGGCAAGCCGCGAGATGATCAGCCAATGGAGCTATGATCGGTGCGTGGCCGGTTTGCGCGAAGCGTTGCGCGCCACTAGTCGTTCGGTGACGACCACCAAAGCCTGATGATCGCTAGTACCCAAAGGAATCGCCATGAAAACCCGTGCCGCTGTCGCTTTCGAAGCAAAAAGGCCGCTCGAAATCGTCGAGCTGGATCTGGATGGGCCTCGCGCTGGTGAGGTGCTGGTGGAAATTATGGCGACGGGCATTTGCCACACCGATGCCTATACGCTGGACGGACTGGATAGTGAGGGGCTGTTCCCCAGCGTGCTTGGCCATGAAGGCGCAGGCGTGGTGCGAGAGGTGGGCGCGGGCGTTACCAGCGTTGTACCCGGCGATCATGTAATCCCGCTCTACACGCCCGAATGCCGCCAGTGTAAATCATGCCTCAGCGGCAAGACCAATTTATGCACGGCGATCCGCGCCACCCAGGGCAAGGGCCTGATGCCCGATGGCACGAGCCGGTTCAGCCATAAGGGCCAGCCGGTTTTCCATTATATGGGCTGTTCAACCTTTTCAAACTTCACCGTGCTTCCTGAAATTGCCGTGGCGAAAATTCGCACCGACGCGCCATTCAAGACGAGCTGTTATGTCGGCTGCGGGGTCACCACGGGTGTGGGCGCGGTGGTGAACACCGCCAAGGTCCAGGTGGGTGATACGGTGATCGTGTTCGGGCTGGGCGGCATTGGCCTGAACGTGCTGCAGGGCGCGCGCATGGCCGGTGCGAGCATCATCATCGGCGTGGATATCAACCCGGCGCGCGAAGAATGGGGCAAGCGTTTCGGCATGACCCACTTCGTCAACCCCAATGCGGTCGACGGCGATCTGGTCGCGCACCTTGTTGCACTTACCGATGGCGGGGCGGATTATACTTTTGATTGCACCGGCAACACCACGGTGATGCGCCAGGCGTTGGAGGCATGCCATCGCGGCTGGGGCACCAGCATCATCATCGGCGTGGCAGAAGCCGGCAAGGAAATCAGCACCCGTCCGTTCCAGCTTGTCACGGGCCGTAACTGGCGCGGCACCGCGTTCGGCGGTGCCAAGGGCCGCTCCGATGTGCCCAAGATTATCGACTGGTACATGAACGGCAAGATCGAGATCGACCCCATGATCACCCATGTCCTGAGCCTGGAGGAGATCAACAAGGGATTTGACCTGATGCACGCCGGCGAAAGCATTCGATCGGTCGTGGTGTATTGAGGGGTTTGACGGGGGGCAGGGCCGTTTGATCGCACGGGCGCCCCCACAAAAAACGGCGGGGGATTGCTCCCCCGCCGCGATTTGGTGGTCGGCCACCGGGCACCCGCCCGGCAGGTAACTTACAATTTGGTGCGGATGCCCAGGAAGAACAACCGGCCAAGACCCGATACGGGAAAAGCTGAGCTCGACAGATAGGGCTGCGCGTCGGTCAGGTTGTTCACACCACCATAAATGGTGCTGTCCTTGAACACATCGACGTTGAACGACAGGCCGTGGATGAAATAGGTCGGTGCAAAGCCTGCATCGCCAAATTCAAGGGCAATCCGCTCGATGTTGATCGCTATAGCCGCCGCCGTGCTGTCGATATATTGCACGTTATAGCCAAAGGAAAACGGCCCGCGCTTGATGTTCAGGTTCGCCGTGCCCTGGAATTCCGGCACGCTGAGCTCGCGGAGGGCCGGGTTGACGTTCGTTAGGTCGGTCGGATCGAAGAAGCGGTTAACCTTTTCAGTCCAGTTGCCGTTCAGCCCGATATTGACCTTATATTCGCGGGCGATGTCGAACCCATAGTTGATGCTGGCGTCGATGCCCGATGTTTCAATCCGGCCAAAGTTGAGCTGGGTTTGCGTCAGGAAATTGAAGCCGAAGGTGGCAGGGCCAGCGGACGGGCCATTGCGAGTGAACAGGCTGCAGAACGGGTTCGGGAAGGTGGTGTTATCATAACAGGTGTTTACAATATCCTGGGCCTGTACCGCCGCAATCGCGTTTTCGATGCGGATCGAATAATAATCGGCAGACACCGTTAATCCGCGGATAAAGCGCGGCTGCACGACCGCGCCAGCCGTGAAGGTTGATGCGGTTTCCTGGATCAGATTGGGGTTGCCACCGCTGGTTCCTGAAAAACGCCCGGTCAGCGGATCGCTGTAGGTCGCAAGGAAAGCCGCTGCATTGGGGATACCAAGCGCCGTTGCCGCTGCGATGCAGTTGGCACGGCGTGCGGGCGTCGCGTCAATGCTGACCGAATCGCACGGATCAGACGGGCGGAAGGTTGCGCCCTGCGCCGGGGTGAATAATTCGGCGATGTTTGGTGCCCGGATTGCACGGGCATAGGTGCCGCGGAACCGGATATCCGGGATTGGTGCCCAAACCCCCCGGCGAACACCCTTGCGGTGTTGGCGCCCTCACCGCCCGACAGAGCTATAGACAAAGCCTGCCCTTGCGGCTTCTTCGAGTGGATAGATGTTGCGCAGATCGACCATGACCGGGGCGGCCATGGCGGCGGCGAGGCGTTTCAGGTCGAGCGCGCGGAAGATATCCCATTCGGTGACGATGGCGATTGCATCGGCGCCGGCCGCTGCCTCATATGCGTCGCGGCAATAGGTTACCTGCGGCATCATCGCCTGCGCTGCTTCCATCCCTTCGGGATCATAGGCGCGGATGTGGGCGCCGGCATCGATCAGGCTCTGGATGATCGCCAGGCTGGGCGCGTCGCGCATGTCATCGGTGTTGGGCTTGAAGGTTAGCCCCAATATCGCCACCGATTTGCCCCGCGCATCGCCGCCCAGCGCCGATATCACCTTGCGCCCCATTGCGCGCTTGCGGCTGTCATTCACCTGCACCACCGCTTCCACGATCCGCACCGGCGCGCCGTAATCCTCCGCCGTCTTCAACAGCGCCAGCGTATCCTTGGGAAAGCACGACCCGCCATAGCCGGGCCCGGCATGCAGAAATTTGGAGCCAATCCGGTTATCAAGCCCAATCCCGCGCGACACATCCTGCACATTGGCACCCACCGCCTCGCACAGATCGGCGATTTCGTTGATGAAGGTGATCTTGGTCGCCAGAAACGCGTTGGCGGCATATTTGATCAGTTCAGCGGTGCGCCGCGCGGTGAACAGGATCGGGCTTTCGTTCAGGTATAGCGGGCGATAAATATCGCGCATCACCTGCATCGCGCGCGCATCCTCTGTGCCAATCACGATCCGGTCGGGGCGCTTGAAATCGCCAATCGCTGCCCCTTCGCGCAGGAATTCGGGGTTGGAGACCACCGCCACTTCAACTGTCGGCACCATTTCGCGCAGAATCGCCTCCACCTTGTCGCCCGTGCCCACCGGCACGGTCGATTTGGTGACGATCACGGTGGGCCCCGTCAGCGCAGCCGCAATCTCCCGCGTCGCATCAAACACATAGGTCAGATCGGCATGGCCATCCCCGCGCCGCGACGGCGTGCCAACCGCAATGAAAATCGCATCGGCCCCTGCCACCGCCGATTTCAGATCGGTCGTAAAGGTCAGCCGACCCGCATTCACATTGGCCGCCACCAGCGTATCGAGCCCGGGCTCAAAAATCGGCATCCGCCCGGCCTTCAGCGCGTCAATCTTGCCCGCGTCCTTGTCAACGCACACCACATCATGACCAAAATCTGAAAAACACGCCCCCGAAACCAGGCCAACATAGCCCGAGCCGATCATCGTAATCCGCATAACCCAACACCATCCCGATTATCGAACTGCCCGCAGACAGCCCACCAGCCAGACGACGCCCTCTAACGCAACCACGCCGGATTACCAGACTGCGCACCCCCCTATCCACAACCCAACCGCGACGGGGGGTAACCAGAACAACCGTGTCGGAACACCAGCGAGGCTGCGGCGGCATTGGGGTGGATCAGCCGCGATCAGAGTCGTCCAGCATACAGGCTCGCGCGAGCACTACTGGTGACATCGCCGGGCATCAACCAGTTGAGATTGGCGCCGTCTGCCCCTTCGCCCAGGGCGAAGGGGCGCGAATGGTGCAAAAGCCCGGGCGTGTTCAGCCCCGGTACCGTGACGATCGTGCCCGATAACTGTGCCGGATCGATCGTGCGCACCAACTTGAGGATGACGTCGATCCCGTTGAGTTCATCGCCTTCGATGCCCGCGGTCAGCAGCAGCTGGTGGCCCGGTCTTGCGCCCTTCACTACCACCACCGGCACATACCATGCCTGGCCGATCGCGTTGTCACTGATCCGGAACCAGAAGCGATGCACCTGGCCCGGGGCGAAATCGCCCCCATCGAGACGGTCGATCATCGGGGTGCCATCGTTCCGGTCGCCAGTGCGCACGGCTTGGGCGCTGAGCGCGGATGCAGGCCTCAACCCCACCAGGAGGGAAAGCGCAGCCAAAGCAGGGGCGCGCATCAAGTCGAACAACCGGACGATACCGCGGGTGTATCCACTCGAACGGCGACTGCAATCTCGCCTGATCATCAGCCGCATTTGTGGTTCGGGAAGGCTCACGTCTAGGGTGATCGCGAAACCGAGGCGCGTCTTAGGCATCGACACCGTCTGTGCCGCCAAATATGTCGCGACCTGCGAAGGATATGGTCGGCACGGCCGTATTCTTGGTGCTTGGCCCTTCACTTCCTTTTGGCTAAGCAAAGATGAAATCTTTGGGGCGGCCAGTTCATTGCTATCCACCGGAACCGTTTTGGGCACAGCGACATTTCCGATGGCCGCGCTATCAGCCTTGGCCATCCTTTCAGCGTTCTATCTGGTCGTGGTTGGGGAGGCCAATCTCGTCGTCCTGGGGATCTTCGTGACGAGCCTTGTATTCGTTATGACCAGCCTGCTGCCCGGCGACGATGGTTTCCTGGCCGATCGCGCACGGCGAGCAGCCGATGGGGGCCGGCGGTTGCAGGGGTACATTCTCGCCGGCCTCAGCAGCGGGATCGTCCCCGCCGTTGTTGTTCTTGTGAACTTCCAGGTACTCAACTGCTTCATCGATCATCAGTCCGCCAATCCGGTGCTCGGATGGTGCGTTGCCTACGGTGTGGCGACGGGGGCATGGACGTTACGGGCGCAAATCGCTGACCGGCGGACCCGTACTTTAAGCAGCATTCAGGCCTATGCCGCGCATTTCAGCTTTGCGATACTCTCCATCAGCGTGCTGCTTTTCGGCACCAGCTCCTTGTTCGGGCTAACCATGGCAATCATCCCGCAGATGTTGCCTTTTACGGTAGGACTATTCCTCGCCTTGGCCGATCGCAATGCGCTGCGCGACGTCCAGATCTGATGATGGGTTGTAACCAGGCAAACCGATGACGGCCTGGCGAACTGCACGGTCCCGTGGCGGGGCCGATACGGTGGACGCGGCGTTCCTGCGCGCTCCCCCCTTTCCAGGCGCAAGACCCGTATCGCTGATCGACCGGGCGGTGGCGAGTGACCTGCTAATGCGGCCTGCCGCTGACGCCCGCCCTGCTGATCTGCTCACCCTGTTGCGTAAGTACCGCGTCGGTGGCGCATTCTGGGCGCCGCCGCTTTCCCGCCCGCATCTGCACGGTCACATCCTGTGCCCGGCAAACCTTGATCAGGCGTGTCACATGCATGCAATGCTGAGCGCCGAAGAGTCGGTGCCGTGGCGCGCGATCGTCCCGCCCGGACGCGAGGGGAGACGAATTGCTGCCTGGCTGAAAGCCCGGGACGGCATGGTGGATCATGGCCCGGTCGATCCCTGGTCGATCGCCGATAGCGCTTTCAGTTTATGGACATCTTCAGGTGATGAACGTGCCATTGTGGCACAATTGGCCGGTATTCCGGTTCGCTGCTTTGCCGAGAACGGCAGCAGAGTGGTCACCATGTTGCCCACCGATCCGCTGGAAGCGATCGAAAGGAAAGTTCTTGGCGGCAGGCGCTATCTGGACTGGTTTACGGGCGCCCCATGCACGGTAGAGGCAGTAATCGAGCAATTGGGCTTGTGGCGGGTGCTGATCGATCGCAATCGCACGATTGCCGCGACGGCTGGCATTGCAAGTTGGAAGCGCCGCGAAATCGATTCCTTCCTATGGGCAGAACGCACACGACCGCTGATGTTTTTTCGAAACGCCGCCGACGCTGTACATGGGGCGGCACGCGCCGATGGTGCGATCGCGATATGGCCATCACGCGTCCCCGCATCGCTGTTTGCCGATGCCGAGGCTGCCGCCGTGCCCGTCTATCAGGTCGAGGATGGTTTTATCCGATCGGTAGGCCTGGGCAGTGGTCTGCATCCGCCGCAATCCATTGTCGTTGATCCGATCGGCATCTATTACGATCCCACCCGCCCAAGCGCGCTGGAACAACTACTTGAGACAGCATCGTTTTCAGCAGCGATACTCGATCGGGCCGCCGCGCTTATCGATGTGATCGTCGCGACGGGGATCAGCAAATACGCCGCTGGCCGTGACACGATCGCCGATTTGCCGACCGGTCGCCGCCGCGTGCTTGTTACCGGCCAGGTTGAAGACGATCGTTCAGTTTTGTTAGGTGGCGGCGATGTGACCGGCAATCTTGATCTGCTCCGGCGTGCCCGGGCCGCGGAACCCGATGCCTTCCTCATGTTCAAACCGCATCCCGATGTCGAAGCCGGGCACCGCAAGGGTGCGGTCGATGACGATGCCTGCCTGAGGTTTGCCGATATGATCGTGCGGGACGGATCAATGGCGGCGTTGCTCGATACGGTCGAGGCGGTCCATGTCTGGACCTCACTGGCAGGGTTCGAGGCTTTGCTTCGTCGACGGGAGGTTATTGTCCATGGGCAACCATTCTTTGCGGGATGGGGATTGACGCAGGATCTGGCCGCTCCATTGCTGCGGCGAACCCGCCGACTATCGCTAATGGAGCTTGTGGCGGGGACGTTGCTTGTCTACCCGCAATATCTTGACCCGGTAACGAACCTGCCATGTACTCCCGAACTGTTGATTTCAAGAATGGCGCAGCCAAGCTTCCAGCACCGGAACTTGCTGACTCGCATCCGCGCGTTTCAGGGCCAGGTCAATCGGTGGATTCGGTGAACGTGCTGGTTGCTCATTTTCCGCCGGACGAGCGCGTTTTCCTGTTCCTGCAGGGCCCGCATGGCTCGTTTTTTCCGAGGCTGGGTCGGGCTCTTCAATCCCATGGCCACCGTGTCTTTCGGATCAACTTCAACGGCGGGGATCGTGCGACCTGGGGCGGCCAGATCGACTATGTCGGGCGCGAAAGCCACTGGCCCCAGTACGTCGCCCGGTTCCTGCGCGATCGCCAGGTGACCGACCTTGTTTTGTATGGGGACTGCCGCCCGAAGCATGCCCTGGCCATTCGGGCTGCCAAGGCCATTGGCGTGCGGGTCCATGTTTTCGAGGAAGGCTATATCCGTCCCGACTGGGTAACGCTGGAGCGCGAAGGGGTGAACGGCAATTCGACACTGTCCCGCGATCCGCAATGGTATGTCGAGCGCGCCCGTAGCCTCCCGCCTGTGCCCAGCTTTCCACCTATTGAGTCATTTCAAACGGCACGCGGCTGGGGAGCGTTTTTCTATTATGCCGAATTCGTGCTCCAATATTGGCGTTTTCCCTTCCACCACAGCCATCGCCCAAGTGATCCGGTGGCTGAAGGCGTGGAATGGCTGCGCCGGTTTCGGCGGCGGAAAGAAGAATATGCGCGCACTGAGGCCGCACTGAACAATCTAACGACGGCGGACTATGTCGTTTTTCCGCTCCAGCTTGATTCCGATTACCAAATCCGGATGCACTCCGATTTTGGTGGAATGCGGCCAGCGATCATCAAGGTATTGGCAAGCTTTGCAAGCCACGCGCCTGCGTCCATGCGGCTGGCCGTAAAGGAACATCCGCTGGATGCCGGACTGCACGACTGGCGCAAGATCACCATGGAAGAAGCGCATCGCTTCGGTGTGGCTGATCGGGTGGATTTCATCGAACATGGCGATCTGCTGCAGCTGGTTCGGCGTGCTCGCGGCATGGTTACCGTCAACAGCACCGCAGGAACGCTGGCTTTGATCGAGGGAAAGCCTGTCGCAGTGATGGGCAACGCCGTCTATGACATCGCCGGAATTACCCACCAGTCGGGGCTCGATCAGTTCTGGCGTGATGCCCAGGCACCCGATCCTGCGATTTTCAACGCATTTTATCGAGTGCTGATCGATTGTTGCTTACTCCATGGCGCTTTTTTGAGCGATGAGGGAATCGATATGATGATCGATGCTGCGGTAGCGCGGCTGATAACTGATCATGAGCCTCTTGAAGTGTCTTTAGAGTCGGCGAACATGGTGTAATGTCAGGATCGTCCAAACCTGAAATCGTCCTCGATATATCAAGGCTGATTTCCCGAGTCCTTCATGCGACGCCGACCGGAGTGGATCGTGTGGAAATGGCCTATGCGCGCCATTTGCTACAGTTAGTGCCCGATCGGCTGCATTTTGCTGCGCTTAATGTGAGCGGTGCCTATGGGCGCATTCCGCGCCACTCGGTCGAACAATTTCTTCATCGAACTGAAGCACTTTGGTCGGGACAGCGTGGTCGGCCAACGGGGAAGCTGGCCACCTATGCAGCGGCGGCGGACATGCTCGCCCTAACATGGCCCCAGCGGGTTGATCGGGCCGCCCGGCCGCGAGTCCTGCTCCAGGCATCACCCCACCACCTTCATAACCAAGCTCAAACAGCACGGATTATTCAGCAAGAACAAGCCAAGTTCGTGTGCCTTTTGCACGACCTTATCCCGATCGAATTTCCTGAATATGCCAGACCAGACGGCGCTTTGACTCATATGCATCGCATTGAGACGGTAGCGCGGTTGGCAGATGGGGTGATCACAGTATCGAACAGCACCAAACAATCGTTCATCCCGTATCTTACCGCGGCACGACGGCGCATACCCGTCGAAGTAGCAACGCTAGCGGTGGACTTTCCACTTGTAGATAGTGAAAAAGCTATTCTTGGTGATCAACCTTATTTCATCTGTCTTGGGACGATCGAACCGCGCAAGAACCATCTTTTGCTGCTTAACATTTGGCGGCGCTTGGTTGCAACTGCGCCTGATCCAGGGGCAATCCCCCGACTGATTGTGATCGGACGGCGTGGCTGGGAAAACGAAAACATCATTGACATGCTTGATCGCTGCCCGTCCCTCCAGGGGCATGTCATAGAATGTGCAGATTTATCCGATGCAGCGGTTAGAAATGCCCTTGCAGGGGCTCGAGCGCTTTTAATGCCATCCTTTGCGGAGGGTTTCGGACTCCCGGTTGCAGAGGCAATAGCCATGGGCGTGCCAGTTGTATGCAGCGATTTGCCCGCACTTCGCGAGGCGGGCGGCGCAGTACCGGACTACCTCGATCCCCTAGATGGCCAAGGATGGTTGAAGGCAATCACTTGCTATACCGATCCGCATTCTCTGGCTCGCGAAGCGCAGAGGGTCCGGCGACTGACTTGGACGCCAGCCACATGGTCAGACCATTTTCAAACCGTTATTGAAGTGACCGACCGGGCAATCGCGGGTGTTGCATGAGATTGTTTTGGACGTTGGACACCTGTTGTGTGCGAAACGACTTTTGGGATTAGGGGATGATCGATCCAACGGTAATAACCGGCAAAATGGACGATGCTACCACGCCAACAAACTTTTGAATGTCTGCTAGTGGCGCGTTGGATACGTACAGAACGTCCCTGTCTTTAATCGGAAATCCTTGGGCCACGAAAAATGTGGAAGGATCATTTAAGTTGATCCGGTAGATAACCGGAACTTTACCATCAGGCGTAGTTCGGATTTCCGTACCAGGCGCTAAACCGAGCACGGCGGGGTTCTCAAGCCGAAAGACGAAAGCGCCGCGAACATCTGCACGTTGATCTTGAAGGCCCGACACCCGACCCAAAGCCTGAGCCAGAGTTAAGCCCGTGCCTTCGAACATAATTTCCTCATTTCGACCAACGGCGCCCAAAGCTGTAAAGCTAAAGGGTTGGAACAACGCAGTTACGACATCATCTGCTTGAAGACGTATGTTCTGGCGAGGATCGTTGATGACTAATGAAAGTGGCATCGCGGCGACTGTTTGGCCACGCGTTATCTGGATGGTCGTCCTACCTACGGGTTGTTTGACGCCACCAGAAGCAGCGAGGATGTCAAGCAAGCGCTCGCCGCGGGAAGACAGAGGAACGCGCGCGCTATTTGTCACGTCACCGACAATTGTTACATTAGAACTTGCGTTGCGTATTAGCCTAACGATTACCTGAGGCAAATGTGCTTTACCTGACAACCGATTGGTAATTTCTCGCTCTATCTGCTGCGGAGTGCGACCTGCAGCAATGATTGTTCCGGCGAACGGAATGTTGATGCGTCCCTCGCTATTGACCATCTGTTCGGGCAACGTAGTGCCGCGAGCAAGGGCGTTGGTCGACTGGGCTCCCTCGAGTAGACTATTGCCCCCGCCCAATCCGAACAAAGCGGCGGGCGGCGCTTCCCAGATAGCGATGTCGAGCACATCGCCACGACCGATAATCGAGCCGATCGGTGCGCCATCACCTAAAGTTTCTGCGAAAAAGCCCGTCCGCTCGCCAGCTAGGACGCGCCGGGCAACGGCATCCGATACATCAATTATGCGGATATCGGCATTGGCGACCGTTTTAACGGCAGCACCATTCACTGACCGTGTGCTCGGCCCCGATGCAGAGACGAACGAGCATGCCGACAAAGCCATACAGCCGAACCCGGCGATAAAGCCTTGCATAACGCCACGGACACGGTGAAGGTTGATCAACCGCTTCAAATCGCTGATAGTTCGGTTCATTTCGTTCCTATGCAAGCCTATCGCCCGCGCTTCAGTGAAATTTGCTGCCGAGCAAGCGAATTTCCCCTACATACAAACTCTCAACGTCAACCGCCTAAGCTTTTGAAGGCGGTAAGATTCTGAGAGGAGTTCGCCGTATCCTCGTTCGTAGTGGAGAGTAAAGCAGGAATTCGGTTGGGCGGGATTGAAATGTGGTGACCTGATTGGGTGGACGTCCCCTGCAGGAGCGGCTCTAAGCAAGTGCATCGTTCTGGGATTGTCGCGGGCGCCCACTCCTGAGAAGGCGGAGCAGAAAAGAGTACCGTGGAATGAATGGGTTTCGGCCTCATCGCGGCAACCGCCGCGCCCGTTTGCCTGCGCTACTTCTGCTTCGTCGTTGGGCTTATCTCGTGCCGACGGGCGAGCGCTATTAGGGTCGCTTCACTCCGCCGAATTGTTTGACGGGCTGGCGCAATCTTCGTGGCGCTGCCGGGCAGAACTTGGCCCATAGTTCCCCGCGCCGTGCGTGATGGTCAATCATATCGCCACTAAGCGGATTTAACACCCGACGGGTTCGGCCAATTCTAAACCTGCCATGATCACATGCGCGGCGACCAGTCCACCAAGGCCATGTTCCCACAATCAGCCAGTTCGACACGATCCCCGCCCCATTGACCGACCAGAATGACTCTGACCGATCGCAAGCCTCATCCGATCACGCCAGCCCCGCAACCTGGGCCGCCGACCTCAATAAGCATCAAAGGCAAACCCCGCTCGGTGCTTCACCCGCGCTCAGGCAGGAAAACCCAGATACTCAACGTCGCAATTCGCTAGGTGAAAGGGCGGCGCCATCCAGAAACCAGCTACACCCAAAATTGTGCCGGGACTGCAATTGCCTTACGTCCCTGCCGAAGCTATCAGCATCATTCCCCAAGGCGCTGAGGTTGCGATGACCATACCTGTTTACCGTCCTGATCTGACCGGTAACGAGTTACTATACGCTGAAGACGCATTACGGAGTGGCTGGATCAGCAGTATTGGACAGTATATTGAACGGTTTGAACAAGCTTTAGCTTCGGAAACAGAGTGCGCTCACGCCATTGCTTTGGCCAACGGCACTGTAGCATTGCATTTGGCCTTGCATTGCATGGATATCGGTCCTGGTGATGAAGTCATTGTTCCAACATTCACCTACATCGCGTCGGTTAACACAATTGCCCAGACTGGCGCTGTACCTGTTTTTGCCGAAAGCCGTGCGTCGGATTGGTTGATGGACCCGGCCGATATTGAACGCCGCATTACTCCCCGTACCAAAGCAGTGATGCCTGTGCATCTGTTTGGCGCAATATGTGATCCTGACATTAATGTCATTGCTCGCCGTCATGGTCTTCGTGTCATTGAAGATGCAGCCGAAGCGCTCGGCAGTCGCCGTAATGGCCGACATGTCGGATCGGATGCCGATATAACGAGTTTCTCGTTCTTCGGAAACAAAACGGTAACGACGGGCGAGGGCGGTGCGGTAATTACCCGGGACCCTGTCCTTGCGGAACGACTACGTAAAGTGAAGGGTCAAGGTCAGTCGCTCACTCGTCGTTACTGGCATGATGAAATGGGTTTCAATTATCGTATGACTAATATCTGTGCGGCGATAGGTACCGCCCAAATGGAACGTCTTCCAGAAATTCTCGCACGCAAGCAAGCCATTGCCGACATCTATAGATCAGAGCTAAGTGGAAATCGCTTTGTGTTTCAGGAGCTCGCTCCTGGCGTTCAATCAAGCAACTGGTTGGTCTCGTTGCTGTTGCCACCAGGCGTGGATCGAGATCAAACTATTGCCCGCTTGTTGTCATCGGGCATCGACAGTCGGCCTGTTTTCTATTGCGCGCATCAAATGCCGGTCTACCGTAGCGATGAACATTTTCCGATCGCCGAAGACATTGCGGCACGTGGCATATCTCTCCCATCCTTTCCTACTCTCGAAGATTCCCAGATACGCATGATCTCCGCCAACCTTCGGTCGATTGTCGAGGAAATGATGGTCACGGATTGACATGGCCGGCAACCACGGCTTGCCGAATAGCATTCGAGGGAGTGGGGGATGAAGATTGCGATCTTGCTGGGGGATTCCCGGCTGGAATCCATCATTCGTGCCCGTGCATTGGCCGAAGCACTCCTAGAGGCAACCCCGATGAACGGGGAGTCCATTCAGGTAACGATTGGTCTGCCGGTTGTTGACGATGGTGAGTGGAAACGCCAAGCTCAGTGGTTGCGTGCCGGGTCGTCGGCAATCATGGTTCGCCGTCTCGATTGGCGGGAGGTGCCAGTCGACAATGCATTGAGAATGCACGAATCTTCCCAGCCATTTGTGTCGCTCGCGCGCTGTTCCAATGTCTTACTGCCTCAGGACTGGGGCAACAACTTCACCGACTGTGCCGCATGGGTTGTTCTCGCCGAACCTGGTTTGGGTGCCGTCTATCCAATACGACCAACCGTGTTTTTCTGCGTAGAGCTGGCTTCGCGGCGTGCACCATACGCTTTCTGTGACGATTTTAGGGCGCCGTTCTGGGATCGGCAGTTGTCAGCGTTCCAGATGTGGCGGCAGGCTGGTTTCGTCGTCACGACTGACCGGCTTACTGCCGCTGATATCGTTAGCTACGCTGGCGTTTCTCCAGATCGCGTGCTGTATTTGCCCAATTCCTTCGATCTTCATGAGATCGACGATTCCAGGTCCATGTCGGGCCAGCCGCAGCGTCTGATGATAAGGATGGAACCAGACAGTCTTCATGACGCCGATGCGACTTTGCGCGGTTTACACCTCTACCTGTCAGAAGGAGGTGAGCTTCAGCCCGTGATTGCCTGCCAAATGTCGTCCGCGGCCTTTGGCTCTCAGTCCAATATCCCGGCTGTCGTCGCGCTACCTATTGAGGTACGCCACTTAGTAGAAGAGTTGCCGATCGAACAATTGACAACAGCTGCATACTGGGCACGGCTACTCTACCGGGCCAGTGCGGTTTGGTCACCGCGATTATCTGGACAAGGTAGCCATCTGGACTGGCCGCTCCGCGTCGGACGCCCGCTCCTGTCCGCCGATCATCCGATCGCTCGCGAGGTGCGGCAACGTGTGGGGTCAGCCATCGTGTTGTATTCCCCCGGGAGCCCTAGCGCCGTAGCGGATGCTTTGCACAGCTTTGCAGCGGATCTTGCTTCAGCACCAGAACCTCATCTGGCTGCCGCCGATCGCACTGTGCAAGCGACTCAGGCGACACTGATCGTTGATCGACTGCTGGAGATCGTGGATGACTGACATGCTACGAACGGCAATTGGCGTTTGGGTTGAATCACCGCGGGGTGCCCAATGGTCTAACCAAGGCATGACCCGATTATTGGGTTTCATGGTCGAAGGGATAGCCCAAGTCGACAACTATATCTTTAGGATTGTCGTTACCGACGAAATCCGTGACGAGGCCGAAGCAGATTTTGCTGAATTGGCCGCAACACCCGGCGTACATTATAGTTTTCATTCACCGCGAGACAAAAATAAAGTTGCCTCGGATTTTGATCAATTGGCATTATTTGCCAATGCGTATGTATCCGTTTCGGCTTGGATATCTCTTTTCCCAAACCAATTGGGCGCACGTCTGTTGGCGGCACCGGTTTCTGCCATCTTTCCAGACGCAATAGGACTCGCCTATCATGATTTCAGCGAGGGAGTTTGGGCAACCGCCGGCCCTCCTGTCGCCTGGCGGAAAAGTGTGCGCAAGATGCTACCTCATTTAAAGCACTTCATTACTTTTTCTGAGCATGTTGCGCGCGATCAGCTTCAAGGTCTGTTTGGCGTTAGTCCAGATCGCATCAAAGTAATCCCCCATGCCCCGCCTTCGCTCGACGGCATCCTGCCGTTTGTGAGCAACGCGGAACGAACGGATGAATCCAAGTTTGAAGCGGCAAGCTTGCTTCGCCGCCATGCGGCACGCCACGGCCTGACCTATTTAGTAAACTTCCCTTTTGAGCATGTTCGATATGCTGCGGTATCGACCCAAGACAGGGTGACCAAGAACATACGCGTTGTCGTGGACGCCGTAGATGATCTGGTGCGGAAAAGATTCGAGCAGTTCAAGCTCATCATGACTGCACAAATCGACCATGGCACAAACTGGAGCCCAACGCCCCAGGCCATCGCCCTAGCGATGATTCAGTTCGATGCAATATCCATGCCGCACCTACCACGCGATGTGCATGCCGCACTTTATCATTGCGCCGAAGTGGCCATACATCCGTCAGTATTCGAAGGCGGCCGGGGCACATTTCCATATTATGAAGCTATTTCAGTGGGCACACCTTGTCTGATGGCGCAGGGTCCTCACGTGACCGAGCTTTTATTGGAAGCGCCCGAGCTTGAACAATTTGTGTTTGATCCATCAGACGTTACCGGCTTGGCGCAAATGATGCTGGATGCTTCGGCCAACAGAGAGTTGTTGGTTAGCCTGCAACAGTCGACCTATTCACGGCTGAGGCAGCGTACGTGGAAACAAGTGGCACTGGAGTATGTCGAAACAGCGCTCGACTTCCTGCCAGAGGACCCGAAACGCCTCCAGTCATCTGAAGGAATTGTCGCATGACGCGCCAGAGCCACTCGAATATGGGCAATAAAGGCAAATCGACTACTCAGGTAGAGCGCGTTGCGCAGCTGGAGACGATGCTCGAACTGCTCAATAATCAACGCAAAGCAGACCTCGACAGATTTCGCCGCCTGACCCACTCGTTCGACCGATTAACATTTCAACTGGCAGAACGTGACGCCGAGTTGGCTGGACTGGACACGAACGCGACCCTTGCGAAAGGATCAGTTCCGGCAGTTGAAGCGTTTCAATTGCACCCAGCTGCGATAAGGTCCAAGCTTCGTGATGAGAAGTCGCATAAATCGACTTTGATAGGACGATTAACAGCGGCACTGATTTTGCGGTTTGCTCGGGAGGCAGCAGGCCGACGCAACTATGCCCGCGCCGAAGCCCTTTACCAGGCCATCCTTTTGCTGGCACCGCGCCCTTTCATTTGGCGTCAAATGGGAAACATGCTGGCAGGTCAGGGCTTGTTCCATGCTGCAGTCGATTGTTTTGATCGTACAATCGAATTGGATGAGCATGATGCCGAAGCTTGGCATGCACGAGCAGTTGCCCTGAAGCGCCTTGGACGTACAGACGAAAGCAGTGTTTCAGCGCAAAATGCGATCGCGCTTGAACCGTTGATGGCATCGCGCCAAGTTGGTTAATGTTACCTCGGTTAGTAAATCGCGGTATGCGCGGCCTAGGCAGTAGGTTCATCAGTGACCTGCTCCCCTGAAAAGT